>Ga0209540_10000125_pt1 | contig 99581 bp, 87 predicted proteins | sample BarGraIncu01121A_FD_184501 | JGI IMG/M metagenome (GOLD analysis project Ga0209540, IMG submission 184501) | Arctic peat soil microbial communities from Barrow, Alaska - Barrow Graham LP Incubations 011-21A (SPAdes) (version 2) | ecosystem: Environmental > Terrestrial > Soil > Wetlands > Peat... | reverse complement strand
TGACGGTCGGCCAGATGAAATAGTACGTGGTGTGGACCTTATCGGTACTCCTTTATCCATGTTTGCTCAGATAGATATGGCGGGTGGACGCAAAGGAGTATTTAACGGAACCTGTGGAGCCGAATCAGGTTCAATTCCTGTATCTTGTTGTAGTCCTATGGTTTTAGTGAAGATTATAGAAACGCAAAAGAATGTAAAATCGCAAGAACGTTCTTATATATTACCACGACCAGAAGAAAATAATTAATACTGAAATATTCGAAATCATGAAACTATCAAAATATATTTTACCCATATTACTGTTACTTGCTACATCTAATTTGCTTGCTCAAAAGACTTCTGACAGTTTGATTTTTAAAGCTTTAACTGATGAAATGTCACGTAACCTAAAACTAAAGCTTGAGGACTACAAGTCGCCTTTTTTTATTCAGAACACAATAGCTGAAGGTCAATACTATTCGGGGAAAGCTTCATTAGGAGCCCTAACACGCTCTGTTATATTACCGTTAAATAATTCAAATTTCCGACTTCTAGTAGGAGATTATGCTGTAACCGATGAGAATTTTGTAAGTGGACAGCAAAACTATAATTTTGGCGGCACAAACTTGGCGTTGCCTATTGATAATAATTATTTAGCTATTCGGCGTGTTTTCTGGTCAATATTAGATAAAAGTTATAAATCTGCTGTTGATAATTACGCGCAAAAACTTAGTGTGTTGAAACAACAGAATAAAGACAAAAGTGAAATTGTAGATGATTATTCACGCATTCAACCCGTTACGTTTATATCTCCGTACACTTCGAATAAAACTGATAAAACATTGTGGGGGAATAATATAAAGAAGATTTCTTCAATTTTCAGAGATTATCCTCAAATTCAGAATTCGTCTGTAGATGCTTACTTTTTTAATGCTAATGTTTACAGCATAAATAATGAAGGCTCAAAAATCCAATATAACGTACGTGTGGCATGTCTTCTTGTTAATGCTTCTACTCAGGCAACTGATGGCGAAGTGATAAACGATCATGTTCTTTGTTATGCTCCAATAAGTGAAAGTCTTCCTACGCTAGAAGAAATTACAACTAAAGTAAAACAGATGGCTGAGAATCTTGATAAACGCCGTTCTGCACTGATAATTGAGGAAGCATATCAAGGTCCGGTAGTTTTTGAAGGTGATGCATTAGCAGAACTGTTTAATAATAAATTGTTTACCAACAACGGTTTACTTACAGCAAGAGAACCTCTTTATGCAGTAGTAACTGCAAAGGGGATGAATAATAAAATTGAGAATAAGATAGGTAAACGTCTTTGTGTTGAAAACGTTTCTATAGTTTCTGAGCCTACAATGAAGACCTTTGAAAACACTGCACTAGTTGGTTCGTATGACATTGACGGTGAGGGTGTGATTCCGCAAAAGGAATTACTGTTGGTAGACAAAGGGATTCTCAAAACGTTGTTGAGTGACCGCATCCCTACTCCTAAAATAAAAGAATCGAACGGTGCGAGTAGATTTACGATCTTTGGCAATCGACAAAAAAGTCCGGGAGTGATTAATATTTCCTATTCAGGTGGTCAAACGTACAATGATTTGATAAAATCGGTAACGGCTGAAACAGCAAAAAGTGGGCTCGAATATTTTTATATTGTAAGGAAGTTTGAAACAACAAATATTGCACAGGGCATACAAGCTGGTACTTCAGGATTAACCAAACCTGCAGCCATTTATAAAGTTTCTGCAAAAACCGGAGAAGAAACTCTAATCCGATGTGCAAATATTAGTGAGTTCCCAATACTATCACTCAAATATACTTTAGGTGGGACAACTGAAAAAGTTGCGTATAACATGGTTACAAATCAGGTGCTCCCAATATCTTATATTGTTCCAAAAGCTATGGCATTTAATGATATTAGTATAGAAAAGGATAATTCACCAAAAGGAAAATTACCCATTGTAGAGAGTCCATTAATCATTAAAACCAAATAATTAAAAATAGCTTTGTCTTTTCATCATTAAAGAATCGGCAAATGCTCTTGCAACCCACCCGAGTTGATGAACTTTGGCGTTAGGTAATTTTAAACCATTGTGAATGGATTTAGTCTATACGTTAGGAATTATTAAATATTAGACAGATTCAACGCGATTTGTAATTTTTAAAAAGAGGGTGTGTCAAAATAAAATCAGACACATCCTTTTTATTTTCATTTTCATTTTCTTAACTCTAAAATTCTATTAGATAATTAAAGATAGAAGTTGAACGTGTGAAAAATAGTGTATATCTTTGAAACTTGTTTTGATTGAATGCTTTCGATAATGGAAATCGAAGCAATAGAGCAGCTATTCTACTATTTAAAATCAATAAATTATAAATGTATGAAAGGACCCATTTTAGCAATATTATTTGCTGTTTTTTACTCTTTTACCTGTTTTGGTCAAAATGTCGGCAAGCAATGGATCGATGTAAATTATGCCAACGATGACAAAGTGTATCATAACCTTGATATTCACTTACCTAATGTAGAAAAACCTTCGTATAAGGCTATTATTGTAATATATGGTAGTGCCTGGTATGCTGATAATGCAAAACAAATGGGATTTCAATCACTAGGAAAACCATTGATCGATAGTGGTTTTGCTGTTATTTCTATCAATCACAGATCGAGTGGCGATGCAGTTTATCCTGCACAAATCAATGATGTAAAGGCTGCCATCCGGTTTATAAGGGCAAATGCCGATAAATATAAAATTGATGCATCATTTATTGGAATTACCGGTTTTTCTTCTGGTGGACACCTTTCTGCTCTAGCCGGAACAACAAATAATGTAAAGAAATTTACGGTAGGCAAAAAAACAGTTGACATTGAAGGTAATGTAGGAAACTTTCTCAGCGTTAGCAGTAAAGTCAATGCTGTAGTTGATTGGTTTGGCCCTATTGACTTTACCCGTATGGAAAATTGCAGTAAAACAAAAGATGATAAGTCTCCAGAAGCTGCTCTGATCAGAGGAAACCCGGCTGACAACCTGGATATGTTAGCTTTAATCAGTCCAATGACTTTCATTAATAAAAAAAATCCTCACTTTTTAGTTATCCATGGCGAAGCCGATACTGTAGTACCTCATTGCCAAAGCGAGTTTTTTTCAGCTGCATTGAAAGAAAAAGGATTGTTGACCGAGTTTATTTCAGTTCCTAATGGTCAGCATGGACCGGTTACATTCAATGAAAACACGTTTAAAAAGATGAGTGAATTTTTCTTGAAAGAAGCTGCAAAAAAATAGTTGAAACATCCGTTTTTTTGTAATTCAACATGCAATGTCTTTTAGAATCTGATAAGTAAATATCCAGATAACCATCTATATCATGAAAAAATCAACATTTATTGCCGTGGCACTAATGATTTGCTGCATGGCTTTTGGGCAAAACCCAAGTGTAACAAAAGAAGTACTGGGAGATCATAATGGAACTGACGTCTGCCTTTATACACTAACAAATAAGGACGGAAATGTTCTAAAACTGACAAATTATGGAGCCAGGATTGTCAGGATTGATGTGCCGGATAAAAACGGAATTAAAGATAATGTTACAATTGGTTCTGAAAAACTGGAATCGATTGTGAAGGGAGATCCTTTTGGAGGAGCTTGTATAGGTCGTTTTGCCAACAGAATTGCCAATGGAAAATTTACGCTCGATGGAGTTGAGTATTCTTTGCCGATTAATAACAGGCCGAACACTTTACACGGAGGTTCTAATGGTTGGTTTTCCAAGGTTTGGACTTCCGAAATTTCAAAAAGTTGCAAATATCCCGCTGTAAAGTTTACTTATCTTAGCCCGGATATGGAAGAGGGTTTTCCCGGAACAGTAAAAATGTCGGTAACTTATACCTGGAACGATAAAAACGAGATAATTATTGACTATGCAGCAACTACCGATAAGAAAACGGTGATAAATATTACCAATCATGCCTATTTCAATCTTCACGGAGTAGGTAAAGGTTATGTTTTCGATCATATACTTACCTTAAAAGCTTCGGCATACACGCCGATACACGCCACACAGATACCTACAGGTGAAATCCGTCCGGTAAAAGGCACTCCTTTTGATTTTACAGTTCCTCATACCATTGGATACAAAATTGGAGAAAAGTATGAAAACTTAGAATTTAAAGGATATGACCATAATTATGTTCTTGACAAGAATGAGAAAGTTAATGCTACAGTTTATGATCCCGAAAGCGGACGTGTAATGGAAGTAATTACTGATCAACCCGGACTGCAATTCTTCTCGGGTAATAGTGCAATGTGGAAGAAATCTGTTGAAACCGGTACTAAGGGAGTTAATCCCCGGTCAAGTTTTGCGCTTGAAACGCAACATTTTCCTGATAGCCCAAATCAAACTGCATTCCCAACAACAATTTTAAACCCCGGTGAAAAATTCAAATCAAGAACTATTTACCGATTTTCGGTAAAGAAGAACTAGCATTGTTTGAAATCTTATAAATCAATATTCATGAAACGAAGAAATAATTATTTTACGAAAGTATTTTGGATTTTCCTGTTAGCGGCTCTCCCGAGTATTTACGGGTTTAGTCAGCAAACAGGTTTTAAACTTAATGATCTGGGTGTATTCAAAAAATATGGCGTGGATCTAATGATTTACAACGATTCTTACAATTCAGGTGGTTTCTTTGATGAAAAAGTGAACGGCATCGAAATGATTCAGCATGGAGTTCGCACTGTTACAGGTGGAGCAGTAAGACTCAGCCCAACCCCGGAACAATGGGATCTGACACCAACCGTAACGGATCGCAAGATTGATGTAAGTGGAAATACAGCACTGATAACCTTGTATTACAAAGAATTTGACTTTAGCAGTAAAATAAAGGTTGAGGCAAAAGATAATGGTTGTTTGATAACTGTAATTCTGGATCGGCCCCTACCTAAAAAGCTGGAAGGTAAAGCAAGTATGAATATTGAGTTTCTTCCTGCTATCTACTTCAAAAAAACGTATATGATGGATAACCAAATGGGTATATTTCCATTGGTGGCAACCGGTCCAATGGTTTCTGATACGTTTTCAGAAAAAATCCCCCAATTCAATAATTTGCTAACAAACGAGCATTTTGGAAATACTTATGCCAAAGCCACTCCATTTGCGCAGGGCAAAAAACTCGTATTATCGCCGGACGATCCAAAGTCCTTGGTAACCATTACCTCTTTGACCGGTGAAATAGGTTTGGTAGATGGTCGTAACCTGGCATCCAACGGTTGGTTTGTAGTTCGCGAAGTTATCCCGGCCGGAAAAACAGGAAATGTAGTTCAATGGACATTCAATCCTAATAGTGTTTCCGATTGGATCAGGGAGCCTGTAATTTCTCACTCGCAAGTGGGTTATCATCCCGATCAGCAAAAAGTAGCGGTAATAGAACTTGATGCTAACGATAAAGCTTTACCAACGGCTACTTTATATCGCATGGGCGAAGATGGAAAACAAGTAAAAGTGCTTGATGGCAAATTAGCTAATGCCGGTAAATTTCTGCGTTACAACTATTTGAAATTTGATTTTTCAACAGTCAAAGAATCTGGAATTTATAAAATTCAATACGGAAATGTTGTAACCGAACCTTTCCCTATTGGAAAAAATGTGTACGAAGGTATTTGGCATCCAACACTTGATACCTGGCTCCCTGTGCAAATGGATCATATGTTTGTAAAAGAAGCATACCGTGTATGGCATGGAAATCCGCATCAGGATGATGCACTACAGGCTCCGACCGACACACTAATCCACGACGGTTACCGTATGGGACATACCACAGGAACAAAATATAAACCTTACGAACACATTCCCGGATTGAACATGGGAGGTTGGTTCGATGCAGGTGATTTTGATATTCAGACCGGTTCGCATAATACGGTTATCGGCTATCTGGTTAGTGCGTGGGAAGACCTTAAAATCATGCGCGATGAAACTATGATTGATAAAGACCGTAAGTATGTGGCCATTCATCATCCGGACGGAGTACCCGATTTATTGCAACAAATTGAACATGGTACCTTGGCTCTGCTAGCACAGTTCAGGGCTTTTGGGCATGCCATTCGGGGTATTGTACAACCACACCTATGGCAGTACAATATGATTGGTGATGCAAGTAATCTAACGGATGGTTTGATTTATAATCCCAATCTGAAGCCTTTCCAAAAAGATGGATTCACTTCCGGAACAATGGACGACCGTTGGGTATTTACCTCATCCAGTCCTATGGGCGATATAGGATCGGCTACTGCTTTAGCTGCAGCCAGTAGAGCTTTGAAATCGTACAATGATGATTTGTCTGCTGAATGTCTTTCAACAGCTCAAAAAGTATGGGAAGATAATGTTGCTAAAAAAACTGAAAGCCAGAATGCAAATGACATGCCTGACATGCCTGATTTTCCTGCAGATTTTAGAAGGTCGATGTCGGTAGGACAGGAAGCCAACTTAACCATTGAATTACTACTTGCAACAAAAGATAAAAAGTATTCGGATTATCTCACTAAGATTTGGCCTGCGGTGAAAAGTAGTTTGGGTGCAAGCAGAAGGATGTCTTTCGGAGCAAGTTCAATGAGAACGCTGTTGAAAGCAATACCGTATATGAACGATGATTACAAAAATGATTTGAGGTTGCAGGCAATTAATACCAAGAAACAACTTGATTCAATCAGCAATGTTAATCCTTATGGTGTGCCTCTTGGTCAAGGGGGTTTTTACGATCAGGGAGGTAATTTCGCTATGGTCGATTGGTCTATCAATAATGCCAAGCTTCATCAGTATTTTCCCAATATTATCAGCAAAGAATATGCAATTCGCGGTTTGAATTATGTATTGGGTTGCCATCCGGCTTCGAGCATATCGTTTGTTTCGGGTGTGGGTGTAAACTCTAAAAAAGTTACATACGGTAATAATCGTGCCGACTTTACATTTATTCCGGGTGGTATGGTGCCGGGTAATTATCTGATTAAACCGGACTTTTATGAAAATCAGGAAAATTGGCCATTTATCTGGTACGAAAATGAGGTTGTAGTCGATGGTTGTGCAGGTTATATCTACCTGTCAGCGTTGGTGAATGATATACTTCAGAAAGAAACAGGAAAATAAAAAGAATAGTCAATAAATTATATTACAACAGATTGAATATGAAAATCAGACAAACAACCATTTTATTACTATTGCTCATTGCTATTCCTTTAGTTGCCCAAACAAAAGTTGAAAAATGGCGCACCTTTGAAATAGTTCTTAAAGGAGAATCCTGCGGAAATCCTTTTGTAGACGTACAAGTTAGTGCCGACTTTAGCAACGGAGCAATTAAAAAAAAGATTAGCGGTTTTTATGACGGAAATGGCATTTATAAAATACGGTTTATGCCACAAGAAACCGGCTCATGGACTTATGTTACAACGAGTAACTTAAAATCGCTTCGTAATAAAAAAGGAAAATTTGATTGTATATTAAATACAGCTTATAATCACGGACCGGTGGTAGTGAAAGATACTTTCAATTTTGCCTATTCCGACAACAAACCTTATTATCCGTTCGGTACCACCTGCTATGCCTGGGTTCATCAGGGTGACAGCCTTGCCAAACAAACCTTGCAAACTCTTTCTCACGGGTATTTCAATAAAATACGCATGTGTATTTTTCCGAAAGATTATGACTGGAACAAAAATGAACCTCTCTTATATCCTTTCGAAGGTAAACCTTTAACTGCCTGGGATTACACGCGGTTTAACCCTGCGTATTTTCAAAATATAGAGAAACGAATAGCTCAACTAGATTCATTAGGCATAGAAGCCGATTTAATCGTTTTTCATCCTTACGACCGATGGGGGTTCAGAAAAATGGACAGAAAAACGGATGATTTCTATATCAATTACATTATTGCCCGCTTTGCGGCCTATAAAAATGTTTGGTGGAGCATGGCCAACGAATACGATTTCATGACGGAAAAGAAAATGGAAGATTGGGATCATTTTATACAGTTATTTGCCGAAAAAGATCCATATAATCATCTTCGTAGTATTCACAACGGCAGTAAGTTATACGACCATACAAACCCTTTAATTACTCATGCCAGTATCCAGAACGAGGAAACATTTAAAGCAAAGGAGTTAAGGCAAAAATATAGAAAACCGGTAATTTATGATGAATGTAGGTATGAAGGAAACATAAATTGGTCGTGGGGAAATCTGACTGCCGAAGAAATGGTAAATAAGTTTTGGTGTGGAGTTACCAATGGAGGTTTTGTTGGGCATGGAGAAACCTACGTTACCGAAGATCCTGTCAAATGGGGAAATGAATCAAGCGATGTTTTATGGTGGTCGAAAGGAGGAGTACTCCGCGGAAAAAGTCAGGAAAGAATAAAATTCCTAAAAAACATAATAGAAACTGCACCGGGTTACCTGAAACCAGTGGTGAATTATGAATGGTGGATGCCATATTCTGCCGTTGGGTACAAAGATGAATACTATCTGAACTATTATAACCTGGATCAGCCACGCAGCCAGATTGTTATTTTACCACAAAAATCAAAATACAATGTAGAAGTTATTAATGCATGGGATATGACCATAACAAAGCTGAACGGTGTATTTAGTGGAAAAAGTTTAATTCAACTTCCTCAAAAACCTTTTACAGCATTGAGAATAACTAAAATTAATAAATAAACATATGAAACATCAACTTTTCCCCATCCTGATGGTTTTTTTAGGATTATTTGTTGCAAGTAACACAATTGCTCAGGAAACTAAAGCTGTTACACCTGCTGCAACCGGTATTGTTATTGTCCCTAAACTCACAAAAGCCCCAAAATTCAATGAGAAAGATTTGTCTGGGTATTTGTTGGTGTATTTTAAGGATCAGTCTCAATCTGCTTATTTTGCTATCAGCTCTGATGGTTATACCTTTACGGATGTAAATAGTGGACAACCGGTATTTATTGGTTCAGAATTGGCTGAGCAAAAAGGTGTTCGCGATCCACACATTACCCGTGGACCTGATGGTGCATTTTACCTGGCAATGACAGATTTACATATATTTGGTAAACGTGCCGGTTTTCGTGATACTGAATTTGAACGACCTGCCGAAAAGTATGGGTGGGGTAATAACCGCGCTATTGTGCTTATGAAATCTTACGACCTCATTCACTGGACTCATTCTGATTTTCGGGTTGATAAAGCGTTTCCTGAACTTGGTGATATTGATTGCTCCTGGGCACCGGAAACTATCTACGATCCGGTTATGAAAAAGATGATGGTGTATTTTACAATACGTTACAACAACAAAGAGTGTCATCTCTATTATTCTTATGCCGACAGCAATTTTACGCGATTGGAAACCAAACCTGAACGCATTACTGGTGTGGACGGCATTGATGGCGATATTACTAAAGTGGGTAATGAGTACCAGATGTTTTATGTATCCGATGCCAAGGTGTGGCGTGCAGTTTCAGCCAAAGTTAATGAGGAATACAAAGCTGAAACTAAACGGATAGACCCGGAAAAGGTTTCTACTGAAGCACCTAACCTTTTTAAGCGAATTGGCACCGATAGCTATGTGCTTATGTATGATGTTTATGGTGCACGTCCTAGTAACATGGGATTCAGCGAAACAACCGACTTTGTTACCTATAAACACTTGGGACATTTCAATGAAGGTGCTATGAAAACCACTAACTTCACTAGTCCAAAACACGGAGCAGTTACCTATCTGACTAAAAAAGAATTGAAAACCATTGCAGAACATTGGAAGATGAATATAACACTGGATTAATGAACAGGTTTCCTTAAATACATACTAACTAGAATAATATGAAATATTTACAATTGACAAGACTACTGGTTTTTGCTGTTTTCTTTTATTTGATGACACCCGTTGTGCTTGGGCAGGACAGTAACAGTTGCTATAAAGCAAGCAAAGTTGCCGATAAAGTCTGGGCAATAGTGGAGAGCGCAAGTACTCCTGTAAATATTTATGTAGTGGAAGGAAAAGACAGTGCTTTGATTATTGATACAGGTTATGGTAATGGCGATTTAAAAGCTTATGTGAAAACATTGACGAATCTTCCACTCATTGTTGTAAATACTCATGGACATGGTGATCATAACGGAAACGACAGTCAGTTTTCTAAAATTTATGTTCATTCCGGTGATTTTGATATGATAAATGCCAGCTTCGACAGAGAAAAACGGATGAAAGCTGTACTTCCGGGAGAAGTTGTTGCACCACCAGTGCTTGCGCCGGTTAAAGATGGTTACATATTCAATCTGGGTGATAGAAAGCTTGAGGTGATCGAAGTACCCGGACATACACATGGAAGCATCTGTCTACTTGATACAAAAAACAGAATATTATTTGCAGGTGACAATACTAACACAATCGTTTGGCTATTTTTGAGAGATTGTTATCCGTTGGAAGTATATCTAAAAAGCTTACAAAAGGTTGAAAAACGTAGTAATGAATACGATATTGTTATGCCGGGTCACAACGAGCCACTCCCAAAGGCATTCATAAGTGATCAAATTGGTTGTGTAAAGAGCATTTTAGCAGGAACTTGCTCTCCGGTTCCGTATAACAAATCGGCATTTACAGCAGGCGCATTGTTATGTACATATCAGACAGCCCAAGTAGCTTACGATCCCAATAATTTATATGTAAAGAAGTAAGTGCAGTCGTAAATAAATGGGTTTCAGTTGAAATCAAGGATCTGCCTTGTTAAATAATAAGGAAAGCCGCTGCGAACAAGTGCTATGGGAATTTTTATAGATAAAATCGTTAAAATAGATCAAGCAACGACTAAATGAATTTTTATATGTTTCTTTTCAAGAATAATAAATTAATGTGAGTTCAAAGAAAAAACAATTAAACTTCAACAAGTAAAATAAAAACCTGCCGCGCTAAGACTAAAATTATCCAGTGAGTATAAATTTATAAACTTGGACGAAGAATAGCGGGGTGTCTGTTTTTGTTGTAACAAGCCATTTTAGAAATGAAAAGAACTCGACTATTTATAGGAATAAGTATTGTTTGTATCCTCTTTTCGAGAGTATGTGGAGAAACTACCACAACTTCAAAATATAATAAAGAAGAGGTTAAGGCTATTAATCAACTAGTGTATAAACTGATTGATGCTGTGAGATTGTCATCGTTTAATAAGACAAATAAACCATTGATTTATATTTTTGACACAAGGTTGACTTGTGATTTGGAAAAATCAAATTGTTTTAGATACAAGACAAATTACCTGATAAATAAACTTAAGAGAAAAGGAATAATTGATAGGAATATAGATTCAATAAGCATTCAGAAATTCAATAAAGTTAAATTTATTTTTATAAGTAATGATAGTGTTGCTTTGAAAACTGAAAATATAGAACATTTTGCAGGCAAATTTAATCTTTCAAGAATAAGTTTTAATAAATCTTTTACTGTGGGATATTTAATATATTCTGTCTATGTTGAAAGTGACTCGGGTTGGGGAGGCTTAATGAGAATTGAAAAAAAGAATGACAAATGGCAAATTATGGGTGGCCCCATGTATGTATTATGATAAATATATGGAGAAACAAATTCCGCTGTCGCGGGTCTGTGACCCGTGACAATCCAGAATAAATAAGACAGATTTTATCAAAATTATTTAGCGACACAGCTTCATTTTTCTTTCGCCAACATCCGGTTTTTATTGAAGCGTATCTCTTTTATGCTTTTGTTGCGAAACAGCAAGGCACTGATGGAAATACCCACGGCCAGCGTAAACAACAACGAAAAAGTAAGTACGGCATTATGCGCTATGGACGGGATAATATTAGGGTCTTTCTCTAATATTGCCTGATCGCTAAGCTTAATTCCTGCCAACATCGAACGATAGGCATACAGTCCGGGTATCATGGTGATACAGGCCGGCATGGTAATCACCACCGGAGGATTGTGTACCTTATGCGCTGCATAAATTCCCAACAACCCTATGGTTACCGAAGCGATAAGAGTGGCGGATATCAGACCAAAGTCCGAATGCAGCAGGATAAAACGAATGCCATGTCCTAATCCACCGAGCAAGCCGGCCATCAGCAATGCTTTGACGGGTGTTCCGAATAAAATTCCCCAGCAAAAAGCCACACAAAAAGCCAGTATAAAATCAAAAAATATAGCCGATAGTAGTTCCATAATTCTAAAAGTTATTTATTCCCAATAACATAATACTCAGGGTCATTCCCACGGCTATGCACGACACGATAGAGGCTGCAAAAAGCGAGCGGGCAATGGAGGCCGAAAAATAACCCTCCAGTAAGTCGATTACACTGTTGATAAGGGGTACTCCCGGGATAAGGTAGAGTACCGAAGTGGCCAGAGTCATTTCCGGAGCTTTGCCCAACGCAAAAACGGTGTCGGTACCCGCAATTAGTGTAGTAATAGCCGAAGCGATGATGATAGACAGAAATTGGTTGAATTGCTTTTTCAGGATAAAGTAGCGTACTGCCGAACCCACCGAAGCCCCACAAAAAGCCAGGGCTGCATCCACCATACTTCCTCCGGCCAATGTACAAAGGCATCCGCACGATACGCCTACCGCCAGTGCTACCAACCAAAAGGGATAACGCGCTTTGTTTTTAATTGCTTCAAGCTCGCGGCGCGCGTCGTCATATTCAGTTTTGCCGTCGGCTATCTCCCACGACAGATGACTGATTTGTGTCAGGGTTTCTAGATGGACACTGTTTTGTGGTGCCGTCTTGTAGCGTGTAACTGCATTTTCGCTGTCTTTGTCGTCCCACACGCTTACCATTATACCGGTAAATGTAGGATTGAAATTCATGCGATAGCCCCAATGGTCTGCCATGCGCTTGCAATTGCGCCACACCCTGCCCGAGTGCGCTCCTGAAGCCATCAGAAATACGCCGGCATCGAGGATAAATTCAGCCACCTCGTTGGCCTTAATCTTTTTTTGGACTTTGTTTTTATTTTCCATCATCTTCTCCTTATTTCATGCGTCGGTTTTATTGATGATGCAAAAATAGTTATTTATAAAGATAAATAAGAGCATTTTGTTTCCAAAGAAATAGTTTAGCGGAGAAATGGGGGAATAAAGAGGGTTTGGAAAGATAAACCGGTAGTTCAGAAAAGTGGTAATCGTAGTAAAGCGGATACTTGTAATAAATGCCAAAACGATGTAGGTACCCGATGCCGCGGGTCTGTGACCCGAGATTTACAGAAAAAATGAATGAGAGATCGTTTATCTGAAACTATTTTGTGATCCGGAAATTGTTCTGCAGAGTCAGTTTTTATTCTTCACCTTTCTGTTGTGCTGCTTCGTCTCCTTCAATATCGTCTTCGGCATTAAACGACTTCATTACTTCTTTTTCGTCCTTTTTGTTTCGCACGATTAAATAGATAATCAACGCAAGGGCACCCACCAAAACTGCTGCCAGAATAATCCAATTTGTTTCCATTGTATTTATATGATTAGGTTTATACAGAATTGTTTGTGTTACAAACATACTACAGAAACAACTAAGCCGTATATAAATGCTGTTAAATTTGTGTGAAATTATTTGTAAGCAATTTCTAGCCAAACTACTTTGCATACCCATCAAATAAATCCTATCTTTGTACGCTGAAGCCGTCTACTGATTTTTAATCCGGCTAATTATTTACTTGTAACTTTTTTTATTATGCGTAGAATTCTAGTGATTATAGTTGTTGCCTTATCATTGCACGTGCCGGGACAGGCACAAAATAAAACGATACTAAAAGACGGTATCTGGCGGGGTGAGTTGTCGGTAGCCGACCAGCATAAGGCTCCGTTTCTTTTCGAAGTAAAAAATGCTGCTACATCTTCGGCCAAAATGGTACTGATCAACGGCGAGGAGCGGGTTGATCTGACAGGCATCAGCTATCGTGGCGATTCGGTGATTATTCCTGTGGAGTCGTATGATGCGGTTATCAAAGCCGTGGTGTCGGGAACCGGTTTGCAGGGTCGTTTCCTGAAAAACTACATCCCGAACGATGCCGGAGTGCCTTTCAGTGCGGAATACAATAACAAAAACCGCTTTGCGCCCGTGACGAATCCTACTGCTGTGTCGATAGACGGTAAATGGGATGTGTTGTTCGTGGGCGAGAAAGGCGATACGACCCATAATGTGGGAATTTTTAAAACCGCGAATCGGATTGTTACAGGTTCGGTGTTGACCAATTCGGGCGATATGCGCTTTCTCGAAGGCGCTTACACGGCAACGGGCGTTCAACTTTCGGCTTTTGCCGGGCTCAGTCCATATCTGCTGGAACTAAACTTCGTTGGTAAAGATCGTTTCGAAGGTATTTTCTTTACTGCCCGCGGTAAAACCAAACTGATAGGTATGCGTAACAGCAAAGCAGGATTGGCTGATCCATATACGCTCACCAAACTAAAGCTGGGTGCTGAGACACTTAGCTTTAAGCTTCCAAACATAAGCGGACAAACAGTGTCGTTGAGCGACGAGCGTTACAAAAATAAGGTGGTGATTATCTCTATTCTCGGAAGCTGGTGTCCCAACTGTCTGGACGAGATGAAATACCTCGCACCCTGGTACAAAGCTAACAAAGCCCGTGGTGTGGAAATCATCGGTCTGTCATTCGAACGCAAAGATGATTTTGCCTATGCCAAAGCAGCCATTGCCCGTCTGAAAGCAAAATATGGAGTTGAATACGAGATTCTCTTTGCCGGAAAAGTGGGCGACGAAGCCACCGCCAAAGCACTTCCGGAAGTGGAAAAGGTATCCAGTTACCCAACCACCATCTTTATCGACAAAAAAGGAAAAGTCCGTAAAATATACACCGGCTACAATGGTCCGGCTACAGGATTGTTTTACGAGGAATTTAAAAAGGAATTCAACGATCTGATGAATGACTTGTTGGCGGAATAAACCCTTCCCCCTTCGGGGGACTTCCCTTAAAAAGGGAAGATCTTCGGACTGCTGAAAATTTGGTATAGATAAAGAGTTTTGTAGAATATTTTTTTTTCATTTTGTTTGAATAAATTCAAAGACTCGTGCTTCTCGACTGTCCTTTTTAAGGGGACGAGCATAGCGGAGGGGTTTGTTCGTTATTTATGCAAATGATAACTGTAAACAAATTTCATTACGATGCTATACTGTTCAGCTGACAAACTGCTTAGAGCAGTTGTTCGGAGTCAGTTGCTATGAAGTGGTAGATTCTTGAATAATAGTTCTTTAAATTCGTGTCATCCGTCAGTGGACGGACAAGTTTTACGTCATTCGTGGTTTGTTAAAGTTCGAAATTTTGGAAAAATCAACGTTATTTCAATTAAGATTACGAAACTTTAACTTATTAATGGAGCTTTCTGTACCCTTTTTATTCTACTTTTGCCCCAACTATTTGCAACCTTGTTTGTTTTAGACATAAATGAAAAAACTATTCTCCATATTATTCGTAGCTTTGATACTCCTTTCGGGGATGCATCTTTCGCTTGCCACGCATTTGTGTGGAGGAGAAATATCGGCTGTAAAGCTTTCATTTGATCACGAAAAAGCAAGTTGTGGAATGTGTGCCGCAGAGCAGGCAGTTACGACTCATGAAAGTCTTGGGAGCGAAAGCTGCTGTAAAGACGAAATGTCTTTTCTGGTTGTTGATAGCAATTACAGCCCATCAACATTACAAATTAATCAACCTACAAATCAACTTTTGCAGGTTTTTGATATTCCCAAAACGATAGGAATTCAATTCAATCATACGAATTCTACCACTAACGCAAATGTCCAGCCACCCGGTAACTATATTGCCAGTGCTGTCAGCCTCTCTGACATTTGTGTATTCCGCATTTGATTTTTTATCCCACTAAGACACTTAGGACACTTAGTTTCACAAAGAAACAATGTTCTTCGGCTTGTCACATCATTCCTTTTTTGACAATAGTTAGGTTTAGCCCCGATTCTCGGGATGTGCCATTTTACACATAGTAACACATAGTTATTTTGAAAGTAAGATATAGAAACACATAGCAAAAATCATGTTCATGATTTTTAAAAATAGGCTTTACTTCTGTCATTGATATTTCTAAAAAATACAAATATTAATTTGCGTAAATTTGCGCTATCCGTCAGTGGACTGACAAGTTTTGCGTATTTTGCGTTCTAACAAAAAATCAAAATGAAAACTTTAAAATATATCTTCGCAGCTATTATAGCTATTTCTGTAAGTGCAACTGGAGCAGCACAAATGACTGATCATTCAAAAATGAACATGAAAAAAACCGAAACGACAGTAACTAAAACCGAAACTATCAAGGTTTCAGGTAACTGTGATACATGTAAAGCCCGTATCGAAAAAGCGGCTAAAGTGAATGGCGTAACCAAAGCTGATTGGAGTACAAAAACGAAAGTGTTGACTTTGGTTTATGATCCATCGAAAGTGAAAAGCGACGATGTTCAAAAGAAAATTGCTGCTGTAGGTCATGATACTCCTAAATACAAATCTACTGCCACTGCTTATAATGCGTTGCCTGGCTGTTGCAAGTACAGATGAGATTATACTAACCCAGAAAGGGTTTTAATTTGAATAACCGCGGGTGAAGCCCGTGGGAAAACAAAAACTAACTTCACAGCACTGAAGGGGCTGAATATCATTTTCTCATTTGTTCAACCCCTTCAGGGTTGGTTTTATAGGTGTAGCCCAACCGTGGGTTTTACCCACGGTTATTCACAGTTTGCCACGAAGTGGCAAAGACTTAACCACAATAATTTATGTTTAATCGATTAGTCAAATATTTTCTCGAGCACAGACTGATTACCTTTATCTTTCTGATTGCCTTCGTGGTGATGGGAATTACGTATTCGCCTTTCAATTGGAAAACAGGGATGATTCCCCGCGATCCGATTCCGGTGGATGCCATTCCGGATATTGGTGACAACCAGCAAATCGTTTCTACCGAATGGATGGGTCGCTCGCCCAAAGATATTCAGGATCAAATCAGTTATCCACTCACGTCGGCGCTACTCGGCATTCCGGGGGTAAAAACCATTCGGAGTACGTCTATGTTCGGTATGTCGTTTATCTACATTATTTTCAAAGATAATATAGAATTCTACTGGAGCCGGTCGCGTATTTTGGAAAAACTGAATTCGCTACCTGCCGGAACTTTACCGCAAGGCGTTCAGCCTTCGCTAGGCCCTGATGCAACTGCACTTGGTCAAATCTTCTGGTACACGCTCGAAGGGCGCGACCCGAAAACCGGCAAGCCGAATGGCGGCTGGAATCCGCAGGAATTGCGCACTATTCAGGATTTCTACGTGAAATATAGCCTTTCGGCTGCCGAAGGTGTTTCGGAAGTGGCTTCGGTGGGTGGTTTTACCAAGGAATACCAGGTGGATGTAAATCCGGAAGCGTTGAAAGCTTTTGGTGTTTCGGTGATGGACGTAATGAATGCCGTTCGCAAAAGTAACCTTGATATTGGTGCAGAAACCGTGGAACTGAATAATGTGGAATACATTATCCGTGGACTGGGCTATGTGAAGAGTCTTGAAGACTTGGATAATTCGGTTGTTTCGGTGAGGAATAATATTCCGGTGCGCATCAAAGATGTTGCGCGGACTTCCTTCGGTCCTGCTACCCGTCGCGGTGGGCTTGATAAAGCCGGAAGCGAAGCAGTAGGAGCGGTGGTGGTTGCCCGTTATGGTTCCAACCCGATGGAAGTGATTGGCAATGTAAAAGCCAAGATAAAAGAAATAGAAGCAGGATTGCCACAAAAGAAACTGGCGGATGGTAGCATTTCCAAAGTAACCGTTGTGCCTTTTTACGACCGGACCGGTTTGATTAAGGAAACCATCGGAACACTCGAGTCGGCACTTTCACACGAAATTCTGATTAGTATTATCGTTATAATAGTTTTGGTGCTCAATCTTAGGGCTTCGGTCATCGTTGCCGGATTGTTACCATTGGGCGTACTGATGACTTTTATTCTGATGCATTTTTTCAATGTAGATGCCAATATCGTGGCCTTGTCCGGTATTGCTATTGCCATTGGTGTAATGGTGGATATTGGGATTGTAGATGTCGAGAATATTCTGCGGCATCTGGAAATGCCTGAGAACAAAGGCATTCGTGGTAAAGAGCTGATGAACGTCATTTACCTTGCCACAACTGAAGTGCGTGCTGCGGTGGTGACTTCCATCGCTACAACCATTGTCAGCTTCTTACCGGTTTTTGCTATGGAAGCAGCCGAAGGAAAATTGTTCCACCCGCTGGCTTTCACCAAAACATTTGCCTTGTTGTCGGCTTTTATCCTTGGTATCGTCGTGTTGCCAACTTTGGTACATATCGTTTTTGATATTCGCATTGATACCAAGAAGCTTCGCCGTTATTTTAATGGTGGATTAATCATTGCCGGACTATTGTTCGTCGCTATCTGGCAGGTCTGGCCTGCACTCGCATTGGTGGCAGTAGGCATCAATAACCTGCAGGATTACCGTTGGCCGAAAGAGCGAAAAGAATTTCCAAACTATATCAATATTGCCATAACCGTTTTGGTGGCGCTGTATTATTTGTCCATGGAGTGGCTGCCGTTGGGTGCTCACAACAGTTTATTCGTCAACTTCCTGTTTGTAGCGGGAATAGTTGCGGTTATTCTGGGTGCGTTGATGACGATGGTTCATTTCTACGAACCGATTTTGCGTTGGGCATTGATTCATAAATGGAAATTCCTGATACTGCCTACTTTTACGTTATTCTTTGGATTGTTGGTTTGGCAAGGGTTCGATAAATTGTTCGGACCAGTGGCTACCGGTTTTGAAAAGATAGGGTGGAAGGCACCTGCAAAAGCATTTCCCGGAACGGGCAAAGAGTTTATGCCGTCGCTCAACGAAGGTTCGTATCTACTGATGCCAACCAGTATGCCGCATTCGAGCATTGAAAAGAACCTGCAATATATCGAAACACTCGATAAACGGTTGGCTTCTATTCCCGAAGTGGAAGTGGCGGTGGGCAAATGGGGACGCGTGAATTCGGCTCTTGATCCTGCTCCGGTGCAGATGTTCGAGAATACGATTAATTATCGTCCTGAATATATTTTGAATGAAGAAGGGCATCGCGAACGCTTCAAGGTGGATAAAGAGGGTGCTTTTCTATTGAAAAATGGAAAGACTTACAATGCTGAAAAAGAAACTTTCCGCGCCATTCCTGCTGATAGTTTAATTGTTTCTGCGAAAGGAGAATATTTCCGTCAATGGCGGTCGCAGATTAAAAAGCCGAATGATATCTGGAATGAGATTGTAAAAGTGACTGATATTCCGGGTTTGACTTCTGCACCAAAACTCCAGCCGATTGAAACTCGCTTGGTGATGCTTTCTACCGGAATGCGTGCACCTATGGGCTTGAAAGTCTACGGACCGGATTTGGAATCGATAGAAAAAGCGGGTATGCAGTTTGAAAAAGCGTTGAAACATGTTCCGTCAGTCAAAGGTTCGTCGGTGTTTTACGACCGTGCAGTGGGTGCGCCTTATTTGGAAATAAAGCTGAACCGCGAAAATATGGCACGTTACGGAATGACTGTCAGTGATGTGCAGGAAATTCTACAGGTAGCTATGGGTGGTATGGCGTTGAGCACTTCGGTGGAAGGGCGCGAACGTTTCCCTATGCGTGTGCGATATGCCCGCGAGTTGCGCGATAATCCCGAAGACATCAAACGAATTCTGATTCCGGCGATGAACGGAACGCAAATACCGTTGAGTGAACTGGCCGATATCAATTATACACGCGGTGCGCAAATGATTAAAACCGAGAATACGTTTTTGGTGGGTTATGTCATTTTCGACAAGGTGGAAAGTAAAGCCGAAGTAGATGTGGTGAACGAAGCATCCGATATTCTGAAGAAAAAGTTGGATTCGGGTGAGTTAAAATTACCTACCGGTGTGACCTATAAATTTGCCGGAAATTACGAGAATGAGATTCGGGCTACTGAGCGTTTGTCCATTGTGATTCCGATAAGTTTATTGCTGATTTTGCTCTTGTTGTACTTCCAGTTCAAAACGGTGACAGCTTCCTTTATCCATTTCTCTGGTGTATTTGTGGCCTTTGCAGGTGGATTTATCATGCTATGGCTCTATGGACAGGATTGGTTTCTGAACTTCCCCATTGCCGGAATGAATCTGCGGGATTTGTTCCAAATGCACCCGATAAATTTGAGTGTGGCGGTCTGGGTTGGGTTTATTGCCCTGTTTGGAATTGCCACCAACGATGGTGTAATTATGGGAACATATATTCATCAAGTATTCGAAGATAAGAAACCCAAAACGGTACATGAAGTACGTGAAGCTGTGATTGAAGCCGGCAAAAAACGGGTTCGTCCGGCCATGATGACTACTGCTGTGGCAGTAATTGCATTGTTGCCGGTGCTTACTTCCACCGGAAAGGGTGCGGATATTATGGTGCCGATGGCTATCCCTACTTTTGGAGGAATGATTATTCAGGTAATGACCATTTTTGTGGTACCGTTGTTTCAGGCAATGTGGAGAGAAAATGCTGTAAAAAAAGAATTAAAGCGTATAAAAGTATGAGAAAACTAATATTATATATCGGCATATTGGCTTTCAGCATGCCCGGTTATTCGCAGGATTCGCTCATGCATTATCTGGAGTTGGCTACAAAAAACAACCCAACTGTTTTGCAGCGATACAACGAATATCAGGCTTCGTTGCAAAAAGTTCCTCAGGTAGGCAGCTTGCCAGATCCGCAGTTGGAAATGGGCGTTTTTCTGAGTCCGATGGAATTGATTAGTGGTAATCAGGTGGCGGATATCAAGCTGATGCAAATGTTTCCGTGGTTTGGTGTCATCAAAAATGCCAAGGATGAAATGAGTCTGATGGCAAAAATGAAGTTCGAAGCCTTCAGAGATGCCAAGTTGCAGGTTTACTTTGATATGCAGCGTGCATGGTTCGACTTGTATAAAGTCCGTCAGAATATTCGCATTTCGGAAAGAAATGTGGAACTCCTGAAAACTATCGAACGACTCACCTTGGTGAAGTTCAGATCCGGTTCTTCGGGTGGTAGCTCTGCCGTTTCGGGAAGTAAAATGTCTGGTGGTAATGCTCCGGCAGTATCTTCCGGTTCCTCTGGTATGAATACAATGGGTGGTAGTACCGGAGGATCATCTCCAACGGTATCTTCATCTAGTGGCTCATCTTCCATGAGTTCATCTTCGGGTGCTTCTAGCTTGTCGGAAGTGTACCAGATTCAGATTGAAACGGCAAGTTTGGAAGATAATATTGCTTCCTTGAAAAATGAAGAACTAGCTGCAGTGGCACGTTTCAATAGTTTGCTGAATCGTCAGCAGAAAACTTCTGTTGCATCCGTTGAATTATTGCCTATCGAACCATTGGATATCACTTATTTGTCGGTTACTGATTCGATGTTTAATCGCAATCCCATGTTGGGCATGTTATCGTATGAGCAACAATCGCTCTTGGCGCGTACCAAAATGCAAAAACAGATGGGATTACCCATGGTAGGAGTGGGGCTGAATTATACGGTTATCAATAAAAGCGAAATGTCTACTTCGGCCATGAATGGGCAGGATATGATAATGCCTATGCTCACGGTGAGTTTACCTATTTACCGCAAGAAATACAAAGCCATGCAAGCGGAAACCAACTTTTTGAAAACGGCTTCCGAGCTGAACTATCAGGCAACATCTAATATGCTGCAAACACAGTATTATGAAGCATTGCAACAGTACAACGATGCTAGGCGACGGATGAAATTATACGATAATCAAAGCCAGTTGGCGAAAAAGTCGCTGGATATTTCCATTAAAACATTTTCATCGTCGGCTTCCGGCTTAAGCGATATTCTGCGCATTCGCCAGCAATTGCTCGACTATGAATTGAAACAGGTGGAAGCCGTGGTGGAATTTAACAAGGCGGAATCATTAATAAAGAGATTGATACAGTAAACAAAGACCCCCTGCCCCCCAATGGGGGTTCAAAGAGTTTATCTTTGAAATTAGATTAGAACAATTTGGTTTTACTTTAGAAACAAGGTCTTCAAGCCCCCATTTGGGGGTTGGGGGTCAAAAAATAAATAGTATGAAAACAATATTTTCAAACATATACGTCCGTTATGGACTTTTGCTTTTGGTCGGACTGTTTTTTGGCTGGTTATTCTTTCATTCGTCGGGTAAAACAGAGGATGAAAAAAAGGCTGTAACTGAATCAAAAAAGCAAATCTGGACTTGTGCTATGCATCCTCAAATACGGCAAGATCATCCCGGTAAATGTCCAATTTGTGGCATGGAGTTAATTCCGGTTACCGACGGCGGTGGTGCAAAAGTCGATTCGAATGCTGTGCATTTCAGCAAAGAGGCTGCCGAGTTGGCTAATGTTGCAACCTCCATTGTTAGCCGTCATCAACCAAGTAAAGAAGTGAGACTGTACGGAAAAGTGCAGGCCGACGAACGCTTGTTGCAAAATCAGGTGGCGCACATTGGTGGGCGGATTGAAAAACTGTTTGTGAACTTCACAGGTGAGCCCGTTCGTAAAGGACAGTTGCTGGCTATGATTTATTCGCCCGACTTGATTACGGCTCAACAGGAATTGATTGAGGCAGCCAAAAGTAAACAAACGCAACCCGAAATTTATCAGGCGGCTATGGAGAAACTGATGCAATGGATGCTGACAGATAAGCAAATTGCTCAAATAGAAAAATCGGGAAAGGTAAAGACGAACTTCGAGGTATATTCCAATACGTCGGGAATTGTAACAGCCCGACGCGTCAATACAGGCGATCATGTATCGGAAGGCAGCGTGTTGTACGACATTGCCAACCTTTCGAGCATTTGGGTGCTTTTTGATGCCTACGAAAGCGATTTGCCTTTCCTTAAAGTGGGCAATACCATTTCATTTACCTTACAAGCATTGCCCGGAACCAACTTTTCGGCAAAAATACAGTTTATCGATCCGGTTATTGATCCGGTGAACCGTGTAGCCAAAGTACGTGTGGAAGTAAGCAATGGCGGAGGAAAGTTGAAACCCGAAATGTTTGCCACCGGTGTTGTAAAAGCCAATCTGAACGAGTTCAAAGACAAACTGGTTATTCCACGTTCGGCAGTATTATGGACAGGCAAACGCTCCATTGTATATGTGAAACAGCCCGATACACAGGAAGTCAACTTCAAAATGCGCGAAATAGACCTGGGCCCTATGCTCGGCAATAGTTATGTAGTGCTTGGTGGTTTGAATGATGGCGAAGAAATAGTAACCGATGGCACCTTCAGCGTAGATGCTGCGGCTCAACTGGCAGGCAAGCCGAGTATGATGAATCGGTAGCTGACTTATTATTAGCTTATTTTTCTACTAAGGGTAATCATTAAATACGAATGGTTTCCCTTAGTAGAGAAAGTATAACTAACCTATTTAACCCTTATTAATGGGAATCCAATTTTCATAAATGATGGAATAAGGGTTTTGAATATTTTTTCATTTTTTTCTACTAAGGGGCTTCGCATAATGTACTATCTACTCATTATAAATTAAATATAAATAATCTTTCCTTAGTAGAGAGAAGAAGATAATTCCATTTTGTCCCTTATTAAAAAAAATAGGATGTACAATGTTTGTTCATTATATACAATTTTCCCCCACCACTTATCGTAGCAGGGGAAAACATTTAGTTGCCGTTATGCAGTTGGTGAGCTTGTTCCTTTATCTTTCGGTTTTTGAATTAACGCGTTGTGTTTTTTGCGAAGTTCGTTCATGGTGTTGAAGAGCGAAAGCAGGTGATCGTTAGGTGTAAGGTTTAAGGCTTGCTCTATGATGGTGCAGAACTGTATGTAGCTTTCGGTGGCGGCAGGGCGTAGGTCGGTGCTTGAAGTCTCGCGGTTACCCGAATCGGTTGTGCGAATTTTGTACACGTCTATCAACCCATTGTTGTCGGTTTCCAGCTCAGTCATTAAGTTGTCAATACCTATAATTTGTGCCGCGCTTATGAGTATGGGGTCGGCTTTGTATTTCACTATCATTTCCTGAGTTTGTTCCATTTGAGTACCTATCGGTGCTCTCGTTATGTCGGAATAGGGAGCAAAAAAGAAATCAAAATTTTGCGCAGCTTTTTGCCTGTCGATGTCCCTCGATTTGGACTCGAATGTGATGGTTCGTTTAACTTCGCCAAACAAGTTAGTGCTCACTTCGCGGTTGGCTTTCACCTCCTCGGTGTACTTGTTCTTTTTCTGGCGGTTGGCTTGTGCACTAAAAGCTGCCGAATTTGTTTGCAGATTAGTCAATGCTGCGTTTGCAATTTCCCCTATGTAACTCCTTACCGGGATGGCGTGTTCGCCGGTTTGAACAAATAGCGATGCAGCATCTTCGTGCGACAAATGGCTTAAATGCACTGTGAAAAACTCATTTTTTTTCATACTTTTTTCTTTGCTTTGAGGTTATTATTATTATGTTTAGAAAAGTCAGTCTATCTATTGGAAACGAGATTCAGGTAGTTACCGCTGTTGGCGAAACGTCCAAAACAGCTTGCGAGACTGTTTCGCCTTTCGCGAAACGATAAAAACACCTTGCGAGAAGGTTTCGCGGTTCGCGAAATGGCAAAAACAACCTGCGAGAAGGTTTCGCCATTTGCGAAATGACAAAAACAGCTTACGAGAAGGTTTCGCCATTGGCGACAAGTCTCCGAGAGATGTATTGAGTAAAATCAACATGTAAAAGAACGTAATAAACAGACAGACAAAGGAATTTTGAAAAAAAACAATGCATTTCTTTGTCGTGCGATGGCAAAGATAAATAACTTAATTTATTCGGGAAAGGATTTTTGAGTTTTTTTATACTGTGAATAAAAAAATATAGAATGTTGTAAAAACGAATAGGAGGAATGTAAACGAAAAAAACCATTTCAGGGTCGAAATGGTTTTGGGGTATTTAATTCTGAATATGCAAGCGAAACGATTGGTTAGTCGCGCCATAGCTACAAGCTACAAGCTACATTGAACAACGATCGCTAACCTACGATCAATTGAGGAAATGGGCTTTCATAATATATTATTCGGATATTTAACTACTAAAAACTATTTTTTCATCTTGATTAATAACTATTTCGCATTGATATTTGTTCTAATATTATAACTTCAACCTGCTTGTTATGAATATAATTTCATTAGTGTTTAAAGCCTTGTATTGGTATATTAGTACCGTTGACAAGAAGAAGGAAGTGCTATTTATGAATTATGGATATCATGATTCTTCTGAAAAAATAGAACTCCTTGATATTGATGAGATAAACCGCTATTCAATTCAATTGTATCATCGATTGGCTAAAATGGTCGATATTAAGGATAAAGATATTGTCGAAATTGGTAGCGGAAGAGGTGGTGGAATTGCCTATATCACTAAACGTTTTGAACCTGCCAGCGCATTGGGAATCGATTTGGATGCGAAGGCAGCAAAATTCGGAAACGCGCATTATAAAATTGACGGATTAACTTTCAAGCAAGGGAATGCACTGCATTTAGATTTAGCGGATGACTGCATCGACATTATTTTTAATATTGAATCATCGCACCGTTATCCTAATATGCAACTATTTTTAAATGAAGTGTATCGCGCGTTAAAACCAGGAGGCCATTTTTTGTTTACTGACTTTCGTTACAAAAAAGAGATGGATGCCTTAATTCAACTTTTAGCACAATATAAATTTGTGAAATTTGATGAGCAATTTATCAACAAGGAAGTTGTAAAAGCTTTGGAACTTGATACTATTCGCCGGGAAGCATTGGTTGAAAAGTATGCACCATTTTTTTTGCATAAAACCTTCCACGATTTTGCAGGCAATTGCGGCTCGCCAACATTCAACAACTTAATAAGTGGAGAAATGATTTATTTTGTATTCTGCTTTCAAAAACCCTTATAATAAGATATTTATAATCTATTATTTGCCGATACAAAACTTCCCAAATATATTTCCTAATATCTCGTCGTTTGATATCTGACCTGTGATCTCGCCCAGGAAATGCATGCACTCGCGAATATCTTGTGACAAGAAATCGCCTGAAATTCCTATCTCAATTCCGTCAATCACACGGCAAATTGCCGAATGAGCATTTTGCAAAGCTTCGTAATGGCGGATATTGCTTACTACCACATTGGCGGAAGTTATCTCGGGCAGTTGAGCTGCCTTGATCAATGCTTTTTTAAGTCCTTCGGTATTGATACGTTCGCGGGCCGAAATGTAAATGCGTTCGCCTTCAAATTGCTCAAAAAGTAAGTTGAGAACATCGCGTTCCTCTTCTGCAATTTTATCTATTTTGTTGAATACCAATATCACTTTTTTGCCTGCCGAACGTTTTGCAATTCGCTCTGTAAGCCATTCGATATGTTCTGTAACCTGTGTACAATCCAGTATCCAAAGCACTATCGATGCTTGTTCTATTTTCTGATAAGTACGTTCAATGCCCATACTCTCAATTTTATCTTTCGTGTCGCGTATACCTGCCGTATCAATAAACCGGAATGTAATTCCATTGATAATCACAGCATCTTCAATCACGTCACGTGTGGTGCCGTGAATGTCCGATACGATGGCTTTTTCTTCGTTGAGCAATACGTTCAGCAATGTAGATTTTCCCACGTTTGTTTCGCCAACCAGTGCTACAGGTATTCCGTTTTTCAAAGCATTACCAACTTTAAAACTATCCGAAAGGTTATCAATTACTTGTTCAATATCAGTGGCCAGTGTTTTCAATTGGTTGCGGTCGGCAAATTCCACATCTTCTTCGTTGAAGTCCAGTTCCAGTTCCACCAACGATACAAAGTTGAGCAACTGTGTACGCAGTTTCATTAATTCGGTCGAGAATCCACCTCGCATTTGGTTCATAGCCATGCGGTGAGATGCTGCCGAAGTCGATGCAATCAAATCGGCAACTGCTTCAGCTTGCGATAAATCCATTTTGCCATTCAGAAAAGCACGTTGGGTAAATTCACCGGGTTGTGCCAGCACACAACCGTTTTCAAGCAACAGATGCAAAATTTGTTGTTGAACAAACACCGAACCATGACACGAAATCTCCACCACGTCTTCGCCCGTGAATGAATGTGGAGCTCGGAAAAGAGCTACGAGTACCTCATCTATTGTTTCCTCTTTTGCATTGACAATACTCCCAAAACTGATGGTGTTGGCTGCTTGTTCCAATAGCGAAAATGATTTCTTTTTCGACCTGAAAATATGATTGCTGTTACTTATCGCATCCTTTCCCGATACCCTGATTACAGCAATGCCTCCCACTCCGGGAGCTGTCGATATGGCGGTGATGGTAGTAGTTGAGTTCATTTTAGTTTAGTGTTATGAAATTTTGGGGATAAACGCCACTCTCAATGGACGATTTATTTGAAATGATTTTGGCAGGAATGCCACCGACTGTTACATTGTCGGGTATATTTGAATTTACAACAGCATTAGCTCCTATGGCCACGTTGTTCCCAACAGTAATATCTCCAAATATCTTTGCTCCTGGACCAATATAAACATTGTTTCCCAACGTGGGAGCGCCGTTATAATCTCCTATCGATGTGGAGGGATGCATCCTACAGTTTTCTCCAATTTTGGCTTTTGGACTAACCACTATGGTTCCGTAATGAACAATGCAAAGCCCGGCGCCAAATACATTTTTAGGGATAGATAAACCCAACCGCGTTGCCAGACGATGGTTGATGATTTCAAGCAAAAAAAGTTCTATTCTATGAAACGCATTGCCGTGGCAAGCATTGTACAGATATTCAATTCTGCGAAGCCGACGCTGAAAACACAAACAGTCCATCCGCCAATAGTTGTAAAACGAAAAACTATGAAGTTCGTAAGCCTTCAAGTCCCGTTCTAAATAATAGCGATAGCTGGTTTTGTCGATTATCATTTTGCCTAGATTCTATCCAAAACTGTTGTTACAAGTTTCTCAATATAAGGTTTATAATCGGTGTTGGCTGCCTCCACACGACGGTTGGCAATGATACAGCAAACTGTCATAGCCTTGTGTCCCATTAGTTTTGCAAGTCCTGAAATGGCCGAACCTTCCATTTCGTAGTTTGTAATTTTGTATTTTCCGAAGCGGAAGTTCTCTATTTTATCATTAATCTTCATATCGGCCAGGTCTATTCTCAATACACGTCCTTGTGGTCCATAAAATCCGTTTGCCGATATAGTTGCGCCTAGTAGCATGTCGTCTTTCCCAATTCGCTTCACCAGTTCCTCGTCAGCATCTACCACATAGGGTGCTGCCCATTGTGGGTTCCAGTTCAACTGTTCTTTCATCGATTTTTCAAATTCCAAATCGCTCACCGAGTCGCGTCCGGCATAAAAATTCAGCATACCATCAAACCCGATTGATTTCTCAGAAATAAGGAAGCTACCAAGTGGAATCTCGGGTTGCATACCTCCTGAAGTGCCTATACGAATTATGGTTAGTTGTCGGAAATTTTTCTTTTCAGTACGTGTTTCTAAATCGATATTGGACAATGCATCCAATTCATTCATTACAATGTCGATGTTATCCGTACCAATTCCAGTCGAAATCACCGAGATGCGTTTTCCTTTGTAAGTACCGGTTATGGTGTTGAATTCACGGCTGGAGACAGAGCATTCCTGTGTGTCAAAGTAAGCAGCAACCAAAGCCACTCTGCCCGGATCACCCACCAGAATTACATTGTCAGCAAGCTGTTCCGGTTTTAAATGCAAATGGAAAATACTTCCATCGCTATTAATAATTAATTCTGATGCAGGGAAATGTTTCATAATAATCAGCGTGTGAATGAGTTTGTTTTGAAAACAGGGAAAGAAAGCAAATATACACTTTTTTAATGCATTCTGCAACTTTAAAAATAGATGAATGGAATAGATGCAGAAAGAATAAATTGAATTGTCGAATCTGTACAGGTAGTGTTTTGTTTCGAAATTCGGTCGAAATTCTTACTAATATTTAAGTTCGTCAATACATTTCTTCACAAATTCGAACCGTTCGTAATCTCTGTGCAGCAAGTTATCATTCCAGAAGATTAAGTCGATGTCGATAGGAATAGCTCCTTTTGTTTTGCTTTCCGGACTACGACCCATTTCTTTTTCGATATCTTTGAAAATCAGTTTGGTTTCCTCTGCCGTTTCTTCCGATAGTATTTTCAGCGCCAGATTTTGAAAGTTGCTGATGTAGTGCTTTCCATGCGGCTTAGTTTCAACTAACAAACTTTGCTTCTCAATTTCAAAGAACTGAGATAACTTATCTATTGCTAGTTCTATATTTTGTTCAGGCTGACTATTGCTTCCCAACATTACCAGTGCAGTATTCATAAAGTATGTTTTTTTTGATATAACATTTTTTTGCGTGCTAAGTTGAGATTATGTTTATCGGTTTTGATGAAAATATAGTACAAAATTAAACAAAAAAGCCGAAGAGATGAGCTTCGGCTTTTAAATTTTATGTATTATAATTTCTTAGTAACGATAGTCTTTCAATTGTTCTTGAAGTCTTTTGCGAGCCAGGAAGATACGGCTTTTTACAGTTCCAATTGGCAAGTTCATTGTTTGCGCAATTTCTTCGTACTTAAATCCTTGAATATGCATAGTGAATGGAACGCGATATTCGTCGGTAAAAGCAGCAATACTGTTGGTGATTTCACCAATTGCGTAAGAGCCTTCTGGGCTGTCGAAGCCCGAATTTTGTGGAAGATTTAAGTGATGTAAATCTTCTGTTCTGTCAACTACTGTTTGGTTGCGTACAATTTTGCGGTAATTGTTTATGAAGATATTCTTCATAATAGTCAACACCCAACCTTTAAAGTTTACGTTGTCGACAAATTTTTCTTGGTTGTCTAATACCTTCAGTGTAGTTTCTTGTAATAAGTCTTCTGCATCGTCACGATTTAACGTTAGCGAGAATGCGAAATTTCGCATATTACTTTGTAGCGCTACCAATTCATTTTCAAAGTGAACGTTTTCCATACCCTATTGTTTTATGTGTGAATTAATTAAACCTAGCGAACGACACTAGGTATGTTACCTACTAAAACGAATTCTTGTTGAAAAATATTTCTGAAATAGAAACAAGTAAATGATTGTCAGTTGTCTATACTGAAGAATGAAAAACAAAAATCTCTATCTAAAATATTTAGTTCTAGATTTCGCTTGCAAATATAGTGGATATTTTGAAATAACAAACTATTTAAGCAGTAATATATTAACAAATTAGTACTTATTTATATATCTTTCACATTTGTAATCATTACAAAAGAACTATTTGCCCTTTCAGCTCTAAGTTTTACTTAATTTCAAAATGAAAATAGTTCAAAAAAATATTTTTCATGCATATGAAAATATAACATTTGGAAGAATGAAAAAAGTCGATAACAAAATAATAAATTTTGTTATCGACTTTTAAACTAGATATATTGAAAAATGTTTCTCGCTATACTGGTTACATTTCCATACTTTTATACATGATTTTCGGCGCAATAAGAAGATCTTACAAGTGGAGCACTTTCTACAATTCGGAATCCTTTTTTTAATCCAATTTGTTTGTATTCTTCAAATTTAGAGGGAGTTATGTACTCTTTTACGGATATATTATGACGGGATGGCTGCATATATTGACCAATGGTTAATACACTACAACCATTCTCTAACGCATCGTCCATCAGAGTTAGTATTTCTTCTTCAGTTTCTCCAAGTCCCAGCATGATTCCTGTTTTTGCTACTATAGCTTTTGTAGCAATATGCGCTAATACGCTAAGGCTTGTGTCGTATTGAGCCTTAGTACGAATTCCGGTGGTCAATCTTCGAACAGTCTCTAAATTATGAGAAATAATATTCGGTTTTTCTGCAATAATTATATCAATAAGCTCTTTTCTACCATCAAAATCTGGTATCAATACTTCCAGTGTGGTATTAGGATTCACTGCTTTGATTGCTCGAATAGTTGCACCCCAATGTGCTGCTCCACCATCGGGCAAGTCATCACGGTCGACTGATGTTACAACAGCATGTTTGAGGTTCATCAATTTGATAGATTGAGCTACTTTTAAAGGTTCAGCAGGATCAATTGCCAATGGACGTCCACTGATCACATTGCAGAACGCACAGGATCGGGTACAGATTTCTCCCAAAATCATAAAGGTAGCTGTTCCTTTGTTCCAGCATTCGCTCATGTTAGGGCATTTGCCACTTGTGCAAATGGTATGTAAGCCATGTTCTTTGACGATATTGTGAACATGCACAAACTGGGGATTTGTTTGTAGTTTAGTTTTCAACCATTCAGGTTTGCGGAGATATGTCATTTTTGGTATTTTTTAAATTTGAGTTGCAAAGGTAGTAAGAAGATTTAAGTGGCAAGACTGTTTTAAACAAAAACCCGCTGCAAGATTTAGCTTACAGCGGGTTTTTAATATTCAATAATGTCTCGTTTTAGATTCCGAAACTAAATAGTGCAATCTGACTGTAGATAGTACTAATCAATCCAACTACCAAAATACCAACAGTACAAAGTACAAAGCTGATTTTAGCAGGAATATCGCTGGTTACAGTCTCGATAGGAGACTCGTTGGCATTGATAAACATAGCCTTCACCACCAATAAATAGTAGTAAAGTGAAATGATAGTATTGAGTAAAGCAATGAATACCAATACGTAAAATCCTTGTTGAGCTGCAGCTGAGAAGATAAAGAACTTGCTGAAGAATCCTGCAAATGGAGGAATACCTGCTAATGAGAACAATGCAATCATCATCACAAAGCTCAACTTTGGATTTGTTTGATACAAGCCATTATAGTCAGACATCAAGATCTTTTTGCTTTTTTGTTCAATAACCGAAATTACACCAAAGGCGGCAAGGTTGGAGAACATGTACACAAGTACAAAATAAACCAATGAAGCCATACCTAAAGCAGTTCCGCTTATGATAGCAAGAAGTATATAACCGGCTTGTGAAATAGACGAGAATGCAAGGAATCGTTTCAGGTTTTGTTGACGAATAGCAAATAAGTTGGCCACAGTGATACTTACCACAGCAAGTCCGTACAAAATTGGTTGCCAATCGGCGATAATGTGTACAAATACTTTCACCAACAGCGTGAACAATACAAATACAGCCGCACCTTTTGAAATAACTGAAAGATAAGAAGTGATATTTGTTTGAGCACCTTCGTACACGTCCGGAGTCCAAAGATGGAAAGGAACCAATGATATTTTAAAGAACAACCCTACTGAGAAAAGTACAAATGCCAATAGTTGAAGTGGAGTTCCTGTAAAAAGTACCGCAATATCATTGAAATACAATGTACCAGTTGTCCCGTAAATCAAGGACATACCAAACAATGATATACTTGAAGCAAATACCGCCGATAAGATATATTTAGCACCCGCTTCGGCCGATTTTTTATTGTATTTGTCAAAAGCAACTAATGTAGCCATTGGGATAGAAGCTGTTTCAAGTCCAATGAAGAACATCAGGAAGTTGCCTGCAGAAATCATGAAATACATTCCTAACAAGGTAGAGAAAGTAAGGAAATAGAATTCACCACGTTTGATACGGTTAGTGTCTTCATTCAGAAACTTGTGTGCCTGAAGTAATACAATCAAGGTACCAACATTAAGAATGGTTTTTACGTACGTTTGCATCGGTACATATTGAAACATGCCACCGGCCACTTCGAATGCTTCACGTGGTACGCAGTTGAGCAGAGTGTGTGCTGCAAACAATACCAAAGCTATTGGTTGAAAATACCGAAGTGCTTTTTCACTGGCAAATATATCGTAAACCAAAAGGAAAACCATCACTGCCAAGAGCGAAAACTCTTCTTTCATTTGTAAAAAACTACTGTAATCCATATTTTTGTCTTTAGTCTCCAGTCTCTTGTCTCCAGTCAACTGTCTTATGTGAATTTATTTTTTATAAACTTGATCTTCAAGTCCCCTTTAGGGTTCGGCGTGAGCTTAGTCGAACGGGGATTTTAGGGGTCTCTACTTAGCTAATTGTGTAATTACCGGCATCACACTATCGCTGATCATGCTCGAAATCCAGAATGGAGCAGACCCAACTGCGAAAATAGCTACAATAAGCGTTACTACCGAAAGACGTTCGTACCATGTAGCAGGATCTAAATGTTCATGGTGTTTGTCTTGAACAGCACCATATAAAATTTTACCAACCACACGTAAAATGTACACTGCTGTAATTACAATTGAAGTACACGCTACGATAGTCAATACACGGTGGAAAGTATCTGTTTCCTGAAATGAACCTACAAAAATCGTCATTTCAGCAACAAAACCACTTAAGCTAGGTAAACCCAATGAAGCCAAACCGGCAATAACGTAACTTACACCAAAGAATGGAATAATTTTCATTAACCCACCCATCTCGGTGATAAGACGCGTATGTGTTCTTCCGTAAATCATACCAATCAAAGCAAAGAAAAGTGCTGTCATTAAACCGTGTGATAACATTTGCATTACTGCACCAGTCATAGCAGTTTGGTTCAACATTAAAATTGCAAAAAGTACCAAACCACAGTGACTTACAGATGAATAAGCATTGATATATTTTAAGTCTGTTTGAACAACTGCAGAAAACGCACCATAGACCACACTAATGCCTGTTAGGATAAGGAAAATCCATGATAATTCGTGAGCTGCTTGTGGCATTAAATAGATAGCAACACGGAAACAACCGTAACCACCCAATTTCATCAATACTCCGGCGTGAAGCATTGATACTGCGGTTGGAGCGGAGGCATGACCGTCAGGAGACCAAGTATGGAAAGGGAACATAGCACCAAGTACACCAAATCCCATAAACGTAAGCGGGAAAAGATAATATTGTGCCTGAATAGGAATGTTTGTTTTACATATTTCTAAAATATTCATGCTTGTAGCACCCGATTGGTAGTAAATACCCAGGATTCCCACAAGTAAAAGAGCCGAACCACCCATAAGCATAAGGGTAAGTTTCATAGCACCGTATTCTTTTTTACCGCTACCCCAAACACCAATAAGCAAATACATTGGAATCAGAGCTATTTCGTAGTACATAAACATGGTAAACAAATCTGTAGAGATAAAGAAACCATATACTCCGATAGATAAAAGGCTGTACCACAAGAAAAATTCTTTTGGTAGCGGATCAATTTTCCATGAAGCAAATACACCTGTGAAAACAATGATAGACGAAAGTAACAACATGGCTACCGTAATTCCGTCTATACCAACGGAATAGTGAATATTGAACGGAGCATACCAAACGGTGTCAGCTGTAAAAAGCATCGTGGCCAAATTACCTGCTGCACGCTCAGTAAGATACATATAGGTTACTGCGGCTGACATGATTACCAAAAGAATAGCTCCTGTAGCCATGACAAACTGGATTTGCTTCCTGTTTTTGGAAACAAATAAGCCCATCATCATTAAAGCTGGTATGAGAACGAATAAGGATAAAAAGTTCATATCTGAATATTTAATAAATCGTTGAACTGTTGAATTTTGTTAAGTAATCTGAGTTATCTACTCGTTTAATGAATAAAGTAAACCAATGCAGCAATGAAAAGTGTTCCTAATAAGAATACATAGGCGTATTGTTGTACCTGACCCGATTGGAAACTTTTAATTCTTGATGAAGTCCATTGCGTAACTCCACCAAAACCATCCATGGTAGCATCGATAACGTGACGGTCGAACCAGGCGATGGGCGTTGATATCAAATTGAAAATGATTTTCTTAGTGATAAATATATACACTTCATCAACATAGAAACGATGGCTTGCAGCTTTGTGCAACCCTGCAAAAGTAGTAGCCAGTTTCTTTGGAACTTCACTTTCTTTGCGGTACATGATAGTTGCTAGTGCGATAGACAAAATAGCTACACCTACACTAATTCCAGCAACGGTATAATCTAAATGGATATCATAATTAGCCAAATCACTTGTAACAAAGTGGCCAAAAGGAATAAATCCGGCTACAACTGTTACACATGCTAAGAAAACCAATGGGAAGGCCATTGCAAAAGGTGATTCGTGTGGAGTATGAGCATGTTTATGTTCTTTACCCCAGAATATGTTGAAATATAGACGGAACATATAAAATGCGGTCAAACCGGCAATGAAAGTCATAACCCCTCCCATGTAAGGGCTGAATTCATAGCAAGCCGAAAGAATTTCGTCTTTACTGAAGAACCCTGAAAATGGAGGAATACCTGCAATAGCCAAACAAGCAATAAGGAATGTCCAGTTGGTGATAGGCATATATTTGCGAAGTCCGCCCATGTGATTCATTTCATTGCTGTGTACAGCGTGAATAACCGAACCGGCTCCGAGGAATAACAATGCTTTGAACATGGCATGAGTAAACAAGTGGAACATTGAAGCCATGTATCCGAGTCCTTCGTGACTACCGTAACCAGATACTCCAAGTGCCACCATCATAAACCCGATTTGAGAAATGGTTGAGAACGCCAACACACGTTTAATATCTGTTTGAACACAAGCAATTACCGCTGCAAAAAGTGAAGTAAATGCACCTATGTAGGCTATCCCATGTAAAACTTCTGGAGCATAACCTTCGTAAACTGGGAATAGACGAGCAACTAAGTAAACCCCTGCCACAACCATAGTCGCAGCATGGATCAATGCAGAAACCGGAGTAGGACCTTCCATTGCATCCGGTAACCAAATATGTAAAGGGAACATGGCCGATTTACCGGCACCTCCGATAAAAATAAGACCCATTGCCCAACTCATAACCGAAACGCCCATAAATGAAACGCCTGTTGTACTGGCAAAAACACTTGCATTGCCCGAAGTAAGAACACCGAAATCGAACGTTTTAGTGTAGAAAGAAAGGAACAAAATACCGACCAGAAAGCCTAAATCGGCAAAACGGGTAACAATAAATGCTTTTTTCGAAGCAGCCACTGCCGAAGGTTTTGTGTAATAAAATCCAATTAATAAGTAGGATGAAACACCTACTAATTCCCAGAAGAGATACATTTGAAAGATATTAGTAGCTACTACCAATCCCAACATTGAAAAAGTGAAGAGAGACAGGAACGCATAATAACGTTGAAATCCTCTTTCGCCGTGCATGTAGCTCAAACTGTAGATGTTTACCATCAACGAAACCGTGGTAATTACCACCAACATCATCACTGAAATCGGGTCAAGTAAAATACCCAGGTCAATGTGTAGATACTGAGTGAAACGAATCCATTCTACATGCAGTGGAATCAATTTTTCGTAAACACCATTGATTTTGTGGAACGAAAAATATTCGAAAGCTGTGATATACGAAAGTAGGGTGATAGTACCCAAAACAGTAGCTCCGATAATTCCGGCAACTTGCGGCTTCCATTTCGAATCCATTAATCCCAAAACAATGAAACTAATGAGGGGAAGTAAAACTATTAATAATGTATATTGCATATTCTCTAATTATAAATTGTGAATTATTAATTATCAATTAATAAAACTATTCTTTCATCTCGTCCAATTCACCTACTTCAACACTGGTCAAATTACGGTAAATGTTGATAATAATGGCAATTGCTACGGCTGTTTCACAAGCTGCAATCGCAATGGCAAAAAGCGTGAAGAAGAAACCTTCCATTTGCCCCGGATACAGGTAGCGATTGAAAACTACGAAGTTGATGTCTGCAGCATTTAGCATTAATTCTATTGATACTAAAATCATCAGTAAGCTTTTTCGTGACAAAAAGCCATACACTCCAGCAAAAAACATAATTAGACTTACACCTAAGTACGCTTCCATTGGCACTGGATTTGAAAAAAAGTTTATAAATAAATCACCCATATATTTTTAGTTGATAGTTATTAGTTGACAGTTGACAGCAGTCAACTCGTTTACTTTTCTACTCGTTTACTAGTTTTTATCGTTTACGTGCAATCATAATAGCACCCACAATACAAGCTAACAGCAATACACTGATAAACTCGAATGGAAGCAGGTATTGGTATTTGTCTGTTCCCATCAGGGTAAGTCCAATGTCCTGGATTTTTTGTTCGGCCGGTGTTACAAGTGTATACATTTTGTTCACATTCCAGTAAATGATGTGTCCACAAAATGCTAAACCTGCCAGCGAAGTGATACCTGCTGCGATGCGTCGGTCTTTACGTTCCGTTTTTACGTTTTCACCGGGACGGTTGGTAAGAAGGATAGCAAAGATGAACAACACCATTACACCACCTGCATATACTGCTATTTGAACGGCGAAGAGATAATGATATCCTAACAATAAATACAATCCTGCAGTGCCCAATAATACGAAGAGTAAATAGGTCGCTGAACGAATAATGCGTTTTGAAGTAACTGCCAGTACAGAGAAAACAGCAATCATTGCCGCTAAAATGAAAAATATGATTTGTTGTGCCATAATCTTATGTCGCCGGTCAACAGTCTAATGACTCCGGACTTGTTTTATTTTAATTATGAAATCTGCTTTATCTATTAAGCATTCGTTTCTGCGGGTTTCACGTCTTTCTTTTTATCTCTCAATTTCGATCCTTCGTGATTCAATGTTTGAACCAGTTTGCTACGGGTAAATACTGCATTTTCAAACTGGTTATTGAATTTGATGGCATCCGAAGGACATGTGATTACACAAAGATTACAGAAGGTACACATACCCAAATCCCAGGTGTAAGTATCAAGAATCTTTTTCTTTTTGCCATCTTCTGTTTCAATCATTTTTGAAAGAACCGAAATAGTGCCGTTAGGGCAATTCATTTGGCAAATACCACAAGCTGTACAAGCGTGCTCGTTATTCTCGTCGTGTGGCATGGTCAATTCGCAACGAAAGCGATCCGATATAACCAGTGTATCACGATTTTCAGGATATTGCTGTGTCACTTTTTTAGTCCACAACTCTTTCCAGGTAACGCTCATTCCGAAGAGCAATGACTTGATACCAGTGAATAAACCTTTAAAATATTTTAATATAGATTCCATTTTATATAATGTCTTTTCAATGTGATAATATGCAAATTGCTTATTTCTTAGCTTTACTTATTAGAATAAACTTGGAAATAAATCGGTCAATGTTAGTCCGGATAAAACAAGTATGACCATCACCAGAATGTTTACCAAATTAATTGGTAACAGGTATTTCCATTCGAGGTTCAACAGTTGGTCGATACGTAAACGTGGGAATGACCAACGAACCCATAAGCTCAGGAAGATTAAAACTGCTGTTTTTCCGAAGAACCAGGCATATGAAGGAATATACCACATGATTTGGTTGAAAGCATCCAAACCATGAATTTGAATTGGCATCCAACCACCCAAGAATACTGTAGTGGCAATAGACGCAATGATAAACATGTTTAAGTATTCAGCCAGGTAGAAGAATCCAAATTGAAGACCTGAGTATTCGGTATGATAACCTGCTGTTAATTCCGATTCTGCTTCCGGTAAATCGAAAGGTCCACGGTTTGTTTCGGCATGTCCTGAAATCAGATAGATAACAAATGCTATCATTGAAGAAATATGACCGTTGAAAATGTTCCAGCAAAATTCCTGTTTAGCAATCATTTCCGAGAATGACATTGTACCTGTTAGAACAACGATAGTCATTAATGCAAAACCGGCAGATAACTCGTAACTTACAAATTGAGCTCCACTTCGCATGGCACCAATCATTGAGTATTTGTTATTACTCGACCATCCGGCCAAAAGCACACCAATAATACCAAGTGAAGATACCGCAGTAACGTAAAGTACGCCAATATTGAAATCAACAGCATGCAACATTTTTCCAAAAGGAATAGCTCCAAAAGTAAGCATCGAAGCTACAATCATAAAGAATGGCGCTGCGTAGAAAAGGAACTTATCAACATTGTTGATATGAATAATCTCTTTTAATAAGATTTTGATCATATCGGCAACACTTTGGAAAATACCGTATTTACCTACACGATTTGGACCAAAACGCGCTTGGAAAAAAGCTGTAATTTTACGCTCGGCATAAATAAGAATCAACGCAATTACTGCATAAGCAGTCAAAAAGGCAACGGCCACAATAACAAACTCGATTAAATTTGCCCAAACTTCAGGCATATTAGTTTTAAGAGTTGTGTCTAACCAGCCTAAGAGCTTTGTAAATTCTAATGGTTGTGAATAATTTGACAACATATATTTTGTTTTCTAATGTCACCGACTTCCAGTTTAGTGTAATCGGCCTTGATTTTATATAGTTTTCTGTTCTGAAATCTTTCGTTTTTAGCCTTGGGGCTGAATAACCGTTTATCTGTCGATATCAGGAATTACGTAGTCCATTGACCCACCAATACCAATAAAGTCGGATATTTTTTCGTTTTTACAAATCAGCGGCATTGCCGAAACCAACGCCATTGAAGGTGAACGGAATTTCATGCGGTAAGGTGTTTTGTCACCACGACTTTCGATATATACACCAAATTCACCTCTACATGCTTCGATACGTTGGAAGTATTCTCCTTCGGGAAGTTTGATAATTGCTTTTGTTTTAGCAAGTACTTCGCCTTCAGGAATATTGTCAATCAATTGTTCGATAATATGCAATGACTCTTCAATTTCATCCAAACGGTTCATATAACGGGCATATGAATCACCCTCGGTGCGGATTACTTCTTTGAAGTCAACTTTGTTGTACATTGAATAAGGTTGGTGTTTACGAATATCGCACGACCAGCCTGAACCACGTCCGGCAGGACCGGTTACGGCATACGAGATAGCGTCTTCTTTCGACATTACACCTATACCAACCATGCGTCCCAATGCAATTACGTTGTGTGAGAAGAAACGGTCGTACTCAACCAGTTTCTCACGCATGTAAGGAATAAATGATTTTACATCTTTTTGGAAATCAGCATAAATGTCGAACATTACACCACCAATCACATTTTGATTGATAATTAAACGTCCACCACATGTCTTTTCAAAAATGTGCAGAATGATTTCACGTTCACGCATTCCGTAGATAAAAGCAGTTGTTGCACCCAAATCGTTGGTTTGACAAGCCCATGCCAGTAAGTGAGAGTCGATACGATTCAACTCGTCCATAATGGTACGGATATATTGAGCGCGTTCTGGAACTTCAATTTCAGCCGCTTTTTCAACACACATACACAATGCATGGCGATTGATATTTGCCGAAAGATAATCTAAACGATCGGTGAAGTGAAGTATTTGTGGGTAGGTGAGATTTTCACTCAGTTTTTCAATACCACGGTGAATATATCCACTGTGAACATCGATTTTCTTTACTATTTCACCGTCTAATGCTGTGCGAAAGTGCATTACACCGTGAGTAGAAGGGTGTTGAGGGCCGATATTGATAATGTAATCATCTTCGGCAAATATATTTACAGTTTCTTCCACCAACTTGCCATCAACTTCCATGATGCGTGGGGCAATGTCAACTATTTCTTTGCTTTCCAATGTTAGTTTGTTCAACTCCGGATTAGCATCGTAATCTTTGCGCAATGGATAACCTACCCAATCGCTGTTCAGGAAGAACTTACGCATATCCGGATTGTTGATAAATCGGATACCCAACAAGGCATAAACTTCGCGCTCGTTGAAATGCGCTGTTTCGAATAAATCGGTAACTGTGTATAACAAAGGATTTTCTCTGTCAGCAGTTCCTGTTTTCAAAACGATTTCTTTCGAAAGGTCTGTTGACGAAGAAAGCAAGTAAATAACACCCAGTTTTTCGCCCCAATCCATTCCAATCAATTTTACCAACATATCAAAAGGTAATGCGGCGTTGTCGCGCAATGCTTTCGCTAATTGGTGCAGTTTGTTTGGTTCTACTGTAACCGTAAGAATTTTTTTATCCTCAATTACGGCTTCAGGTACAGTATTTAGAATTACCTTTTTTATGTTTTCCATTTCTTTTATAAAGTCACCAGTCAACGGACAACAGTCACAAGTCCCGGTTTTATTTAAAGTTTCAATAAATATCTCTTAGGTGTTGAAAATCAAAGTTGTCAGCCTTCATCTGTAGGCTGGCGACTGTAGACTGTCGTCTTATCTTTTTTTATTTCCTAAGAATTTTTCCAATTTAATTTTGCGTTGCAATTGCATCAAGCCGTAAAATAGCGACTCAGGGCGGGGAGGGCAACCAGGGATATAAACATCTACCGGAATAATCTGATCAACGCCATTTACTACGTGGTAAGAATTTAGAAACGGACCACCCGAAATAGCACATGCACCCATAGCAATCACGTATTTAGGCTCAGCCATTTGGTCGTAAACGCGTTTAATAAGTGGAGCCATTTTATGAACCATTGTTCCGGCCACAATCATTAAATCGGCTTGACGTGGACTGTTACGGGTAACCTCCATGCCAAAACGCGAAATGTCGTGGTGAGCAGCCGCGGTTGACATAAATTCAATACCACAACAGCTGGTAGCATAAATTAACGGCCATATAGAATTAGAACGTCCCCAATTGATCATGTCGTCCAACTTACTTAGAACAACATTGACACCGTTGGCTTCGAGTTCTTTCACATAATTTTCAAGGTATTCATTGTCGTTAAATTCAGACAACGGAATTCCTTTTATATCGATATTTTTTACATCCATTTCAATACTCCTTTCTTCCAGGCATAGGCTAAACCTAAACCAAGAATAACTATGAAAAATATAATACTATACAATCCCTGAATTCCTAAATTGCGAACAACGGTAGCCCAAGGGAATAAAAAAATAGCTTCCACATCAAACATCAAATAGAGGATGGCATAAAGGTAATATCCTACCTTAAACTGCATCCAAGATGTACCATGTGTTGGAATTCCACATTCGTATGGTTCACCTTTTTGAAGATTGAAAGATGATGGTGCTAATAAAATAGCTATGCCTAAACCGGCAATAACCAACGTTAGTCCTGTTAGTAGAACTACTAAAAATAGCGATAAACTGCTCATATATAATGAATGAATTTAATTTGCCTAAAAAACGGTGCAAAGGAACAACTTTTTTTTCTAACAATGGACTTTCTTCGGGTTAAAAACCATTCAGAAGCCAGTCTGCGTATTTTTGTAATCTCGAGGTTGCAATTACATTAAAACTAAGAAAATCAAACTACTATAATTTGTCATCTTTGTTTGTGAAAATTTGCATTATGATATATTATGATATATTAATGTTTTTGAGTGAACTTTTTGATGATTTAATTTCTAAAATTTCAATTTTGGTTACATTCTGAAAAAAATAAAGCTAAACAACAAATGTCATTCATGGGCATTTGTTGTTTAGCTTTTGTTCGGAATTTAACTAAGAGTTAAACTGTAGCTAAATTTTCCACTAATTGTTTGGCTGATCTGCTGCTTTTCTTTATTTGCCAGTGATATGCCCAGCAAGTGGTACCGAAATAAACAATTGACTGAATCCAGAGACTGAAGTATTCGAATGAAACATGATGTAAATCTGCCCCGAGCGTATTGATTTTAATATAAGCCTGAACGCCCGATGTGGACGGGAATATCCATGCAAATGCTCTCCAGAAACCATTTATATTCGATTGTGGCCATGATACTCCGCTTAAAAACAGAAGGATAAGGGTCATGAACATAAAGACAACCATGCCTGTTTCTCTGTGTGGAAGAAACACCGATACAGTCATAGAGAAAAAAATCGTCGCTAAGAGAAATGGCACCATAAGCATCATTACATCAGCCGGAATTCCGATATGTGGCAAATTAAACAGTCTGGGAGTGATAGATAGAATGAAAAACGACCAGGCTGCGTACAGTACAAAATAACAAATGCTTTTCCCTATAATTACCCTAATAGTACCACTTCTGTGAACCGATGAACTAACAAGTACATGAAAACGGTTTTCTCCTCTCGATGTTCCTGCTATCATTCCGATACCAAGAAATAATGTCTGAAAGATGATAAGAATAAGAATTGCCGGCATTAAAAAACTTGCAAAACCGGCTCCTTCATTGTAGAGTATCACTCCATTGTAGGGAATCGGACTGGAAATAATGGTTGCAGCTTGTCCGGTTATACCATAGGTATTCAGTCTTTCTATTTGAACTTGATTGCTCATTGCCAGTATGCAATTACTACAGGCTTGATTGATAATTCGGTAGTACATAAAACTACTTATGTCGCAGTAGATCGAAACCGTTGTTTGCTCACCGATAGCTAATTTTTTGCTAAAGTCGGCAGGAATATACACAACACCATGCACTTTTTTGTCATTGTAAGCTTCTTTTGCCTCGGCAAGAGTGTTGAATCTGCTTTCAATTTCAACGTTTTGTGTGGCATCGATATGTCTTAATAACTCTCTCGACTCCTGACTGCGCGAACAATCCACTGCTGCAATCGGCACATCTATTAATGTCTCATTTTTATAAAGGCTACAATAAAGTATGGGGTAGGCGAGGGGTGCCAATACCAACATGATAACCACACCCCGATCTTTAAATAGTGTGCGGAACTCTATTTTTAGCACATTTAATGTATCTTTAAGTATAGAGATAAACTTTCTGTGCTTAGGCATTTTATTTGGAATACTCATTCTGTAACTTATTTAGTTGGATAATTTTGACTGATGGCCGCATTTTTAAGTCGAAAAAAGACGAACAACGGTAAAATCATAAATGAAAGCATGGCAATATAGGAAATAAACGAATGATGAATCTCAACTCCATTAAGTGCTTGATCTACATATATATTAAAATAATGATGGAGTGGGAATAAATCACTCAGAATTCTTGTAGCCGCCGGCATTTGCTCGATAGGAAAAGTCGATCCAGCAAATGTAATTCCCAGTGTTCCAAAGAGTCCCGCAAATGTAACTCCGTCGCGTAATACCGGCGTAATTCCGATAAATAATATCCCAACGGCTTGTGATGATAAAACCAACAGGAATGTGGACAAAAACATCCAGCCGATACCGGAGTTCAACGGATAGCGCATATATTTGTAAAGCAGGATATTGCCAATTACTCCTAGGATTGTGAAAATGATGGTGTAAGGCACTAATTTTCCAGCTAAAGCTGGAAGCATAGAATCGCCGGAGCCAGCAAGCCACTCGCGTGTAGTGCGTTCTTTGTACTCTACTCCAATGGGGAAGACAGTCATCATTAATACCATTATTTGTAGCATTCCGGGAAGAATTACATTTAGCAGGTAGGTTCCGTAATTTGCCCAAGGATTTCCGATAAGGTGTGTGTCCATGGCTATCGGTTGAATAATCCCTTTGATTCGGGTTTCGTCTAATCCCTTTGCTCTTAATACTTTCCGTTGCATCCCAATGGATGTAGCCGCACTCATATACGTTATGTCCTTTGCTATGAGCGAACCGGCTATCAAATAGCCATCGTTTATATAAAATGTAATGGCAGGTCTCCTGTTGGAGACGACATCATTTGCAAAATGGCGTTTAATCTCAACAAATGCATAGATATTTCCAAGTTGTATTTCTTCGCGTGCTTCTTTGTGGCTGTTGAGTCGCATCACAATTTTCACCTGCTGTGTCGATTCCAAATTTCGTGCAAACTGACGCGACAAGGATGAATTATCCATATCTACTACTCCGATAGGCATTTTGTTGGGTTGCCCTTCGTTGAAAAAGGTCAGGAAGAAAACATAGCAAAACGTCATAATGACGAAAGTTGAAATGAAATAAATAGGTCGACCGACCATTCGTTTCAGTTCCCGCTTTAGCGTATTTGCAAATGCTGTAGAAAAGTTGTTTGACATGTTGTTTTAGTTAACTCTTCTTTTGTTGAAGAAGATTTGTTCGTTTTTATTTTACAGTTTCTTCAAACAATGCTGTCATCCCTGGACGAAGGTTTTCAACTTTGGCCGTAGGGCGTGCTCTTACTTCGAATGTTTTCACATCAAATTGTCCGGTTGTTTTTGTTGCTTTCCAGGTTGCATACGAAGCCAGTGCTTTAATATAAGTGACTTTTACTTCTACAATCTGATTGTTGAGAGCAGGAACTTTTACCTTGAATGTTTTTCCCATTTTAAGTTCGCCCAGTAAATCTTCACGCACGTTAAAGGTGAACCAAATATCGTTTAGGTCAACAATGCTCATTATCGGTGCACCTGCTCCAACCAGTTCGCCTCGTTTCGGATACACGTCGGTAACTTCACCGGTAATAGGTGATGTAAGGGTTATTTCTTTGAAATACGATTTCACTTCGTTTACAGCTCCTTTAGCTCTGTCAACCAGTGCCAGTGCAGCTTCTTTATCTTCACTTTCGGCACCATTTTTTGCCATGTCATATTGCGATTTTGCAGCATTAGCAGTTGCCACTGCCGCTTTGTATTGTGCTTCTGCTTCGTCACGTTTTTGAGCAGTCACTACTCCTTTGTCGAACAAGCGTTGAACACGATCGTACGATTTTTTAGAAATGTCAACACCTACCTGAGCTTTTTGCCACATTTCAAATGCACCCATAATCTGTTCTTTGCGTGCTCCTTTTATTGCTTTTTTGTTTTGGGCTTGTGCAGCATTTTCGGCAGCATTGGCTTGTTCCAGTTTTGCCGACAGTTCGGGGCTGTCAATTATCACCAAGGTATCACCCATATTTACTTTTGAACCTTCTTCCACATTAAATTTATTGATACGTCCGGTGATTTTTCCCGAGATACGTACCTCCGAAGCATCTGCTTCACCCTGAATGATGATTGGTTCCGGTCTGTTTATAATTAACCCAACGATGAATATTAAAATCACAACTATTATCAATGCAATTAATCCGGTTCTTAAATCGTTATTCTTCTTTTTCATTGTAGTGTATTTGTTTATGAATTTACTTATTTGTATTGTTTAATGTAGGTGCTTTCAGTGTGCCGAGCGATTTTTCGAGGTATAAATTGCATAGTTTTACATCTATGTTTGCATCTATGTTTTCCGATTTCGCCGATAGCCATGCGGTTTGTGCTCCAAGTAAATCGGTTGAGGTGATTACTCCTGCTTCAAAACCTTCTGTGGCATAGCGAAGATTCTCTTCGGCTTGTTCTATATTGTGTTGCGTTGCGCTTCTTTTTTTCTGACTTTCTGTAACTTTGTAAGAAGTTTGTTTTATTTGAAGTTGCATTTTTTCTTTTGTTTCTTCCAGTTTCAATGTTGCGATTTTATGTTGCGATTTGGCAGCATTTAATGTGTGGAACCTATCACCAAAATGAAACAATGGTATATTGGCAACAATCCCGAAGGTAAACATGCCACCTATTTTATTTTGGTATCCATCATATACGTTAGGGTTCGATAATAAATAATTTCCGGTTAGTCCGATGTTTGGCATAAAACGCGAAAGCATTATTTTTTCATTCGATATAGCCATATTTTCTACTTGTTTTAATGCTGCTATTTCAGGACGATTCGAAATGGCTTCTTCTACCGGAATTATTTTGGCTATCGTTGTTTCATTCAATAAATCCGTATCACTTAATTTATAGACTTCTTCCAACGGAATTCCACATAGTTCGTTCAATGCCATTCGTGATAAGTTTAGTCCATCTTCAGCTTTTGTCACTGCAATGTCGGCTTCGTTTAGTTTTACTTTTATTTTAAGTGCTTCTGATTTTGTGGCAACTCCCTCTTCAATCATGATAGCCACATTCGAATCTACTTTTGCAATCAGATTGCGATATTCGCGTGCCAAAGCCACCTTGTTTTCCACTGATACTACTCGCCAATAAGCTTCATCCACTTCCAATAGTAATTCGGTTACTTTCGTTTCTTTTTGTGCCACTGCAAGGTTTTCTCCATATTTTGCCAAATGATAAAGTTCCACTATTTTTCCGCCCATAAATATTGGCTGAACGAATCCAATGGATCCCACAAAAATGTTTTTAATGTCGTATTCCAGTGCTTCTTTGGGTAAAAGTGCATAGCTTTTCCATTGAATTTTCTCCGGATTTATCTTTGGATTAAACGGTTGATTGTTGGCATCCAGCGGTACGGCTTGTCCGTTGACCATTGTCCAGCCATTTGAAACCTGACTTTGAGAAAAACCAAAACTACCATCTGCCATTTTAGTTCCAACCGGTAGTAAAGCATTTTCGGCCAACATGGAGATGTTCTTTTGATTCCATGTATATGCTGCATTTGCCGAAAAATTCGGTAAAAATTGTGTAAATGCAGCTTTCTTCATTTCTCTTGCGGCCAATATGCTTTCTTGCGCCATTTGTAAACTCTTATTATGAGTCAATGCCATTTGTCTGCATTCTTCTAATTGTAATACTTTCTGCGAAAAAACCGGAAAGCACACAATAAAGCTTAATGCGGTAAATAAGATTTTTTTCATGCCTTTTTTATATTTATATGTGTTATGTTGATTAAACAATAGTTGTGTATGCAACTATATTTGTAAAAAAAATTAATCCAAATTTATCATGATTTTTTTTAATACATTCCTTACGGTATTTAATTCTTCGGACGATATGTCATTCAAAGTTCTTAAAGCAATGGTATTTACAATTTCTGTCGCTTTAATCTCCAAAGCATTACCGGTTTCAGTTAGGTGAATAAGGTTTATTCTTCTGTCGTAGTGATCCGAAACACGTGTAACCAAGTTTGCTTTTTCTAATTTATCAATAAGTCTGGTCATGCTTGGCTTATCTTTCGAAGTTAACTTGCACAATGCTTGCTGAGTTACTTTGTCTTTTTGCCACAGGCAGGCAAGCACCGACCATTGTTCGGTGGTAATCTCTATTCCCTCGTTTGCAAACGCACGTAGGAATGTTCTATTGATGGCCGTAGATATTTTGCCTGTCAATATATTAAAAACTTCATCGTTATGTAATTCGGTCATAATAGTTCGTTTGTATATAGTTGTTTAAACAACTGTGCAAAATTAGAACTTTTATTTCTTATTTGATTCTACTTTTTGAAAGTTTAACTAAAGTAAATTCTGATTATAAGTAATTGCCTTATTATCTGTTGTTTACGTGTTCATTTTTCATGCCTTATTACGTTCATTTTTTCTGGTTTGGTATATTTCTAAATCCTAATTAAGTTTTTTTATTGATAAAGTAGATGTTAAATGGCTTGAATTTGTGAATGAATTGATTATATTTGTGGTCACTAAGAATAAAAATGAAATAGAAACACGTTATTTATCATTAAATCTAAATTTATTCAATCCTAGATGTACTGATAATTAGGTGTTTGGTTCAAGTTGAAAATAAAATTTTCAAAAACGACAGTAAATAATTATTTTGTTGCTATTTTTGCACTCGTTTTTGTAAAATGATACGAAAAGTGAATAAATATAAGCTTAAATATTTCTCATTAAAATTAAGATAATCATCCAATAAATTAAAATAGTCTACGTTTCAAATACAGTAGATATACATGGTGTTAGATGTGAACTTAAAATCTGTAATTTAAAAGAAGTAAATATTGAATTATTAAATCAAAAAATCAAATAATCAAAATTAAAAAAAACGTTATGGAAAACAAACAAAAACAACCAAAAAAAAGTAAACAATTTACTGGTATTAAATCATCAGGTTTAGTTATGTTAGCATGTCTTGTACTTGCTGTGTGTATTTACAAGTTTGTACTTGGTAATCCTGCAAACTTCGTTGCTGGCGATCCAAATAATCACCCACTTGAAGGTAACTTCTTTGGATTGATTTACAAAGGTGGTGTTATCGTACCAATCATTCAAACTTTGTTACTTACAGTTTTGGCATTAAGTGTAGAACGTTTCTTCGCTATCAGAGCTGCTCAAGGAAAAGGTAAATTAGTGAAATTTGTTGCAGAGGTGAAATCTGCGTTATCTAAGGGTGATCTTAAAGCAGCAACTGCGTTGTGTGAAAAACAACAAGGTTCAGTTGCTAACGTAGTTGGATCAACTTTGATCAAATATGCTGAAGTAGAAGAAGACAAAACTTTATCTAAAGAACAACAAATTCTTGCTATTCAAAAAGAAGTTGAAGAAGCTACAGCATTAGAATTACCTATGTTGAGCCAAAATCTTCCAATCGTTGCTACTATTGTAACTTTAGGAACTTTGATGGGTCTTCTTGGTACTGTAATCGGTATGATCAAATCGTTTGCTGCACTTTCTGGTGGTGGTGGTACTGACTCAGTAGCTCTTTCTGCAGGTATCTCTGAAGCACTTATCAATACTGCTTTTGGTATCGCTACAGGTGCTTTAGCTGTTGTGTCTTATAACTATTTTACTAGCAAAATTGATTCAATTACTTTCTGTATTGACGAAGTAGGTTTTTCTATCGTTCAAACATTTGCTGCATCTCACAAGTAATAATTCCTGTAAAAAAATAAAATGCTATGTCTAAAGTAAAAGTAGCAAGGAAGAGTACTCTTATCGATATGACTGCGATGAGTGATGTTACTGTATTATTGCTTACTTTCTTCATGTTAACGTCTACGTTCGTGAAAAAAGAGCCTGTACAAGTAGCAACTCCAGCATCTGTATCCGAAATCAAAATACCTGATACTAATATCTTACAGATATTAATTGATCCAACTGGAAAGGTATTTATGAGCATGGATAAACAAGCCGATATGGTAGAAACCTTGGATAAAGTGAGTGGTGAATTAGGTATGTCTTTTACTCCGGAAGAAGTTAAAATATTTAGAATACAAAAAACCTTTGGAGTTCCAATGAAAAGCATGAAGGCTTATTTAGCCTTGAAGCCTGAAAAACAGGATGAAATCCTAAAGGATTATGGTATACCTACTGATAGCACAGATAATCAATTTAAAACTTGGGTTAAATGCGCTCGTGCAACAAATCCGGATTTAAGAATTGCGATTAAAGCGGATTCTAAAACGCCTTATAAAGTAATTAAAGATGTAATGAATTCTCTTCAAGATTTGAGAGAAAATAGATATAACTTAATTACGTCTTTGAAAAAAGAATCTGCTAATTAATATATAAAAAATAATATGGCTGAATTACAAACAAACGAAGGCGGCGGAAAGAAAAAAGGTGGCGGCAGTAAACAGAAAAAAATGAGTGTTCACGTGGATTTTACTCCCATGGTGGATATGAATATGTTGCTGATTACCTTCTTTATGCTGTGTACATCGTTGAGTAAACCTCAAACGATGGAGATAAATATGCCAAGTAATGATGATAAAATTAAAACAGAGGATAGAACTAAAGTTAAAGAGTCTCAAGCAATAACTTTGGTGCTTTCTGGTGGAGATTCAATATTCTACTATACAGGAAAACCTGATTATAATGACCATAATTCTTTGAAATTAAGTTCTTATAAAGCAAGTGGAATTAGATCATTATTAATGTCGCGCAATACTGAAGCTGTTTCAAAAATAGCTGTTTTGAAACAAAAGAAGCTTGAACTTAAAATTTCTCAAAAGGATTTTACTGATCAGGTAGCAGAAATTAAAAATGGTAAGAACACACCAGTTGTTATCGTTAAAGCGGCTGACAAGTCAACGTATAAAAATCTTATTGATGCACTCGACGAAATGCAGATTTGCAATATCGGAAAGTACGTTATAGATAAGATTGGTCCTGCGGAATTTGCTTTGCTGAAAAATAAGAAGGATGCACTAAAACAAAATAGCGGTGCTAAGTTAAATCCTTAAAAACTAAGAGAATGGGAAAAATTGATTTAACTTCTCTAGAATGGAGAGAGCTTGTTTTTCAGGGTAAAAACAAGCAGTATGGCGCTTATCAAATGCGCGGAGATTCGAACAAAAGACACAATTTGGCTATGATTATTGTTACAGCCGTAGCTGTGATTGCGTTTAGTGTTCCGAAACTTATTGAGATAATGGAAAAATCCAAGGTGAAAGAAACTAATGTTGAAGTCATGAAAATGTCTACATTAGAAAAAGCCGAGGTAAAAAATGACATCAAAAAAGCAGCACCAGTTGAGCCACCACCGCCGTTGAAGAGCTCAATTAAGTTTGTTGCTCCTGTTATTGCAAAAGATGAGGAAGTTCAAGAAAAAGACGAAATGAAAAGTCAGGAAGAACTTACCAATGCAAACGTTGCAATTTCGGTAGCCGATGTTAAGGGTGTTTCCAATGGAACAGTGGATATTGCTGACGTAAAAGCTGCTGTTACAGAAGTTGAACCTGAAAAAATCTGGGATGTTATTGAACAAATGCCTTCTTTCCCAGGTGGTGATGGCGAATTAATGGCTACATTAAGTAAGAACATTAAGTATCCGGTTATCGCTCAAGAAAATGGTATTGAAGGCAAAGTAATATTAGGATTTGTTGTTACCAAAACTGGTGCAATATCTGATGTTACTGTTTTACGCTCACTTGATCCCTCTTGTGATAAAGAGGCTATCAGAGTTGTAAAATTACTTCCCAAATGGATTCCAGGTAAACAAAATGGCGAAAATGTAAATGTTAGATACACATTACCAGTAGTATTTAGATTACAACAATAGTATGAAAATTTTAAAGTTTTTATCTCTAATTATATTGGCACTGTTTTTGTTTTCTTGTGAAACTAAGAACAAAGATGGTAAAACTGATACTCTTACATCTGGCGTGATAAAGATTACAGTAGATGAAAGTTTCCAACCTATAATTCAAGAAGAATTGGATGTGTTTGAAGCTCAGTTTCCAAAAGCAGGTATAGTTCCTGTATATACAAATGAGGTAGAAGCAATAAATAGCTTATTGAAGGATAGTGTGCGGGTAAGCATTGTTACTCGCCCACTATCTTCAAAAGAAGAAAATTCTTTAAAAAGTAGAAGTTTTTCTCCTCACTCTTACAAGTTAGCAACGGATGCTATTGCGCTAATTGTAAACAATCATAATCCAGACTCTCTTATCTGTGTGAATGACATAAGAAGGATTCTTTCAGGTGAAGTGACTAATTGGAAAGATATATATCCAGCATCTAAACTTGGAAAATTTACAGTTGTATTTGATAATCCTAATTCCAGTACTATTAGGTACGCGATAGATTCTATTTGTAATGGCAAACCATTATCAAAAAAATTAAACGCACAGACTACGAATTTAGAAGTTATTGATTTTGTATCCCGTAATCCCAATGCTATTGGTGTAATTGGAGTAAATTGGTTGGGCGATCGCAAGGATACTGCAAACTTGTCTTTTAAAAGTGCAATAAAGGTAATGTCGGTAAGTAGAGGAACTGCTGCCACAATTGAAAATAGTTATAAACCATTTCAGGCTTATTTATTCTATGATTATTATCCGCTAACAAGAAGTGTTTATATAATAATAAACGATCCAAGAGGAACACTCCCAACAGGTTTGTCTACATTCTTGACTTCAGATCGCGGTCAACGCATAATATTAAAATCGGGTTTGGTTCCCGCTACTCAACCAATTCGAATCGTCAATGTAAAAGACGAACAATAATTAATGATTTATAAATTCATGCCACAATGAAACGTATCTTTTATCCCCTATCTTTTGTTTTTACTATGTGTTTTGTAGTAAATATCTCTTCTGCAAGAGCTGCTACTACTCATGGTATTGCATATTACAATGCAGGTTTTCCACAGGTTGCCAAATCTTTATTGCTTGATGAACTGACCACAAGTAAGGAAAATCATGCTGATGTGTGTTTTTATTTGGGTAATATCTATTTTGAAGAAAATAAAAAAGATTCTGCCGCTTTGTATTTTAATAAAGGTTTGGTTGCTGATCCACTAAACTCTTTAAATACGGTAGGTTTGTCGATGCTTAAAATTAAATCAAATCCACAAGCTGCTGAATCAGAAATAAATAATGCTTTGAAAGCGAAAAATAATAAAGGTAATGTTGACCTGATTATTGCTGCCGGACGTGCATTTTTAGTGAATGGAGTACTTGATAAAGCTGTACTTTATCAGGAACAAGCAAAAAAGCTTAAACCTAAATATGCACCTGTTTATGTGCTTTTGGGTGATGTAGAATTAGCAAAAGCAAACACTGGTGGGGCATGTAGCAATTATGAAATGGCTATTTACTACGATGATGCATGTAAGGAAGCGTATATTAAATATGCTCGCGCTTATAAAAATGTTAATACTCCGTTAGCAATTGAGAAATTAAATGTTTTGAAACAAAAAGATCCTTCATTTCTTTTAGTTGACCGTGAACTAGCAGATATTTATTACTCTACAAATGATTTTGCTAAAGCTGCAGAATTGTACGGAAATTATTTAAAGTCTGGGAATTCAAACGTTCTAGATTTGACTAAATATGCCTCAACCTTATTCTTTAAAGGCGATTTTGCTAAATCTTTGGAAGTTGTAAAATTAGGTTTAATTAAAGCGCCAAAGAATCCTGCTTTCAATAGATTGGCAATGTATAATAATGTTGCATTGAAAAATTATGACGAAGCATTGGCTGCAGCTGACTTGTTCTTCAATAAATCAGATAATCCAGAAATCCAATATTTCGATTATACTTATTATGGTCAGGCACTACGTGCTAAGAAACAGTATGATTTGGCAATTTTAGAATACGAAAAGGCCATAAAGTTCGATTCAACCCAAATTGGTGTTTGGAAAGAAATTTCTGATATGTACACCGAGAAAGGTGATAACAAAAAAGCAGTAGAAGCTTACCAAACATATATGAACTTATTGACTGCTGATAAACTAAATGCTGAAACAATGTTGCAGTTAGGTAAATTGTACTATACATATGGAAATGATGCTACAACTGCTTTGGAAATTAAAAAAGATGTTTTGGTAAAAGCTGATTCATTATTCTCAAAGGTTGCTGCTCTTGAACCTGCAAATTACAGAGGAAACTTCTGGCGTGCAAGAGCTAATTTCTCATTAGAATCTGAAGCTACTCCAGCGCTGGGTAAACCATTTTATGAACAAACTTTAGCGTTAGTTGAATCAAAAGCTGATGCAAGATTCAATTCGGTAATTATTGAATGTTCAAGATATCTTGGTTATTATTACTATATGAAATCAGATTACACACAATCAAAAATTTATTGGAATAAGATATTGGTCATTGAGCCAACTAATCCTCTGGCAATTCAAGCAATTGAAGGTATGAATAAACCCGCTAAGCCAGCAAAAAAATAAAAAGAAAGAATTAAAATTTTGCCTTATAATTTAAAGAAGTAGAATAATTGTTCTACTTCTTTTTTTTGTTTGGTATTCATTTCATGTTTTATTACTAATTTTGTCAGAGTTTTAATGCCATAATTACAGTTTTGTTATTTTTATATTATGCAACACTCAGAAATACAATCAGTAAAGCAACGATTCGGTATAATAGGAACATCCGAATTGCTGAATAGGGCAATTGATATTGCTGTTCAAGTAGCTCCTACAGATCTTTCGGTGCTGATAACAGGTGAAAGTGGGGTAGGGAAGGAAAATTTTCCGCAGATTATCCATCAATATAGTCATCGAAAACATGGTCCCTATATCGCTGTAAACTGCGGTGCGATACCTGAAGGAACTATCGATTCTGAATTGTTTGGACATGAAAAAGGTTCATTTACCGGTGCAACAGCCGATAGAAAAGGATATTTTGAAGTTGCGGATGGTGGTACTATTTTTTTAGATGAAGTAGGAGAATTGCCTCTTTCTACACAAGTAAGGTTGTTGCGTGTATTGGAAGCCGGTGAATTCATTAAAGTGGGCTCTTCTAAGACACAAAAAACGAATGTTCGGGTAGTCGCTGCTACTAATTTAAATATGGTGCAAGCCACGAGGGATGGAAAGTTTAGGGAGGATCTATTTTACCGATTGAATACTGTCCCAATTGCTGTGCCTGCTCTTAGAGAGAGGAAAGATGATATTGTACTGTTGTTTAGAAAATTTGCTTCTGACTTTGCCGAAAAATACAGGATGCCTTCGATAAAATTAATAGATGATGCTAAAATTCTATTGTCAAACTACTATTGGAATGGAAATGTTCGTCAGTTGAAAAATATCACTGAACAAATATCTGTTATTGAGCAACAACGTGAAATCTCAGCACAGATTCTTCGTTCATATTTACCAAAGGATGATATGGAACGCTTACCTGCCTTGTTTTCTGGCTCCGGTCGTGAACATAAATCATTCAATAGCGAACGGGAAATACTATATCAGGTGTTGTTTGATATGAAAAAAGATATGAACGATTTAAAGAAACTCGTACATGAAATCATGAATGGACAACACTCTGAAATTCATAATGATGATGTCTTGTATCCTTCTAATATCATCGCTCATAATGATGCAAGGGTAACTCCTTCTGTTGCTAATGTTGACTTTAAAGCTGAAATGTCGACTCTTGAGGGAAATAAATATAGCGAGATTGATGATGATGAATCTTTTCAAATTGCTGAAGAATATCAAGATGTCGATTCTCATACTCCATTGACTTTAGAGGATATGGAGCGGCAGATGATTAAAAAAACACTCGAAAAGCACAGAGGTAAACGCAAAGCTGCTGCTGATGAACTCGAGATTTCGGAACGAACTCTTTATCGGAAAATTAAAGAATATGGAATTGAATGATAAACCGATGTTTGATAAGTGTAAAATAGGATGTAACTCCATGAACAATAAAAAAATAAATAAATCAAAAATAATGATATTATTATCACTGATAATGTTATTATTCATCGTTGTTTCTTGTTCGATATCGTACAAGTTCAATGGAGCATCTATTGATTATACAAAGACGAAAACTATTTCTATCGTAGATTTTCCAAATACGGCAGAATTGGTTTATCCTCCATTGACACAGGTGTTTGGTGAAGGTTTGCGGGATGCGTACACTAAGCAGACAAGATTGCAACTGGTGAAGAAGGGTGGTGACCTGCATATTGAAGGAGAAATTACCGGATATCAATTGACTCCAATGGCTATTGGGACTGATTCGTACGCTGCTGAAACAAAACTGACATTGACAGTGAAGGTTCGATTTACAAACAATAAGAATCCCGAAGATGATTTTGAAAAAAGTTATTCGGCATCTCAAATTTTCCCAAGTACCACTATGCTAACCGCTGTGCAGGCTGATTTGGCAAAAATCATGATTGCGGATATTGTTGACAATATCTACAATGATACGGTTGCAAAATGGTAAGTTGAGATTAAAAGTAAATAAAAATATTCCCGTTATATCGATTTTCAACCTATGACTCAAGAAGAATTCATTTCTCTTGTTAAGCAACCCGAAAGTGTCGCTGCTCAACATGTATCCGACTTGAAGGAAATGGTTGAGCGATTCCCTTATTTTGTACCTTCACGCATATTGTTGACAAAATCCTTGCAATTATCAAACAACATTCATTTTGAAGCTCATTTGAAAACAACAACTGTGTTTATACCAAGCCGTCGTTGGTTGTATTATTATCTTTATCCGGAGAAGCTGCTCTCGGCCGAACCTTATCGTAGAGAAAAAAATGCAAAGTCAGGGGGTGATTATTTTGATATGCTGAATGTTGTTGAGTCGGGGGGTGGGGATACCAGACAATCGCTAAAAAATTTAGCTGATAAACTAAAATCAGCTCGTTCATTGGTGAACATCTCAACTGTACCTCTTCAAATTCATAGCGATAAAGTTGCTAAAAATATAGATGTAGAAATGTCGGTTAATGAATTAGATAGAAAAGTTGTTGAAGTTGTTGATGCAAATCCTGTTGTTGCCTCAGTTTCACAAAGTTTTGAAAATTCGGAAGCTAAAGCCAAAAAATTAATTTCAGAGAGAAAATACAATGAGGCGATTGTCATTTTGAAGGAATTAAATTTGAATAATCCGAAAAAAAGTGTTTACTTTGCAGACCAAATTCGATTTTTGGAAAAAGTTGTATCAAAATCAAAAAAATAAAAACTTATTATGTACGTTCTACTTACTATTTTAATTGTCATTGCTTCAGTATTGCTCACTTTGTTAGTGTTGGTTCAAAACTCAAAAGGTGGAGGATTATCAGCTGGTTTTTCGTCATCGAACCAAATTATGGGCGTTCGTAAAACCACCGATTTTCTCGAAAAAGCTACTTGGGGATTGGTTGCTTTTGTTGTAGTGCTTTCAGTCGCAACTGTTCATTTTCATAGCAAAAAAGATGTTGCAACAGATCAATCTGAAATCAGAGAGCAAGCTCAACAAGCTAAAAAAGCAGAACCAGGTGTAGTTGCTCCAAACTTTGGTGAAACGCCGGAAACAAAAGCTCCTGCAACTCCAGCTAAAAAATAGTTTTTTGAAAATATAAATGGAGCGTATCAAAGTTATATTTGATACGCTTTCTTTTTTTATAATGTTTTGTTCAAATTTAGTACAAAATGAACTTTATTGATTTAATCGATTATGCCGGGACATTCGCGTTTGCCATAAGTGGTATTCGTTTGGCTTCTGCTAAGCGTTTCGATTGGTTTGGGGCTTATGTTGTAGGTCTGGTTACTGCCATTGGTGGTGGAACTTTAAGAGATTTATTGTTGGATGTTACGCCATTTTGGATGTTGCAGCCTTCGTATCTTGTTGTTACCGGATTTGCGTTGGTATTTGTAATTCTACTCGGAAAGCAAGTGATTCGACTGAAGAACACTTTTTTTATTTTTGATGCCATCGGTTTGGGTCTCTTTGTGGTAGTCGGGATCGAAAAAAGTCTGGCGGCACATTTCCCATTTTGGGTGGCTATAATGATGGGAATGATTACCGGTTCGGCCGGTGGGGTTACCCGCGACATATTTATAAACGAAGAACCGCTTATTTTTCGCAAGGATATTTATGCTTTGGCGTGTGTAGTTGGAGGACTGGTTTATCTGTTGTGCTTTAAAATGGGGATGATACCTATATTGATGCAAATTTTATCAGCCGCATCGGTAATTATAACGAGAGTGTTGGCTGTTAAATATCATATTAGTTTGCCGGTTCTGAAAGGGCATGATGATCAGACACCCTCAAAAATTTTGTAATTAGAATAGTGAAAAATAAATTAGATTATGCTTCAAATAGATGATACTATAATAAGTTTGGATTTACTTGATCAACGTTTTGTTTGCGACTTAGATGCATGCAAAGGAATCTGTTGTATTGAAGGGGATGATGGCGCTCCACTTGAAGAAGAAGAAGTGAAAATTATTGAGGATTTACTTCCGATAATATGGGATGACTTAACTGAAAAATCGAAGGAGCTAATAAAAAAGCAGGGAGTTTCATATATTGACTCGGATGGTGAGCCTGTCACTTCGATTGTAAACGGTGAAGAATGTGTTTTTACTTACACCGACGAGCATGGGCAATGTAAATGTGCGATTGAAAAGGCATTTCGTGAGGGTAAAACGGATTTTTATAAACCAATATCTTGTCATCTATACCCGGTGCGGTTGCAAAATTACGAAGAGTATACAGCTGTAAATTATCACCAATGGAGTGTGTGTAATTGCGCCCGTAAATTGGGGGGCAAATTAGGAGTGCCTGTGTATCAGTTTTTGAAAGAACCATTAATCCGTAAATTTGGCAGCGAATGGTTTGAACAATTGGAAATAGCGGATGCTGAATTGAAAAATAGAAAATAATATGACAACTATCAAAAGTGTAAAGGTAGAAATTATCACCATTGGTGACGAGATTCTGATTGGTCAAATTGTAGATACGAACTCGGCTTGGATGGCTACAGAATTGAATACTGCCGGTTTTGAGCTTGCTCAGATAACATCGGTACACGATGATGCAAATCATATCATTGAAGCCCTTGAAATGGCTCTTAAGCGTGCGGATGTGGTTCTTTTCACCGGCGGTATCGGACCAACAAATGATGATATTACAAAACAAACTTTGTGTTCGTATTTTAACACTAATCTTGTATTTAACAATGCTGTTTATCACAATATTGAACGATTGTTTGCAAATCGGCCCAATTACAAAATGAATGAGCTGACCAAAGCGCAGGCAATGGTTCCCGAGAAATGTACGGTCATTCAGAATGAAGTAGGTACTGCGCCGGTAACATGGTTTGACACGGATGGAAAAGTAGTGGTGTCGATGCCCGGTGTGCCGTATGAAATGAAGCGTACCATGAGTGTTGAAATCATACCACGCCTTCAAAATCAGTTTGATACGCCTGTGATAATTCATAAAACGGTGCAGGTATATGGCTATACGGAGTCGGCTTTGGCATTGAAAATTGCCGAATGGGAAAGTAATTTACCGGAATATACTCATTTGGCTTATCTACCTAACTCCGGTGTAGTTAAATTGCGATTAAGTGGTTTCTTGGAAAATGTCCTGGCGTTGGAATTTGTAATGAATCAACAGATGGATTTGCTGAGTCAGTTACTCGGCAATGCTATTGTTGCTACCGAAGATATTCTCATTGAGCAGTTGCTTGGAAATCTGCTGATTGCAAGTGGAAAAACTGTTTCTACGGCTGAAAGTTGTACCGGTGGAAATATAGCACATGTTTTCACTTCGCTACCTGGCAGTTCCTCCTTTTTTAAAGGCTCTGTAGTGGCTTATGCAAATGAGGTGAAGGAAAATGTGTTACAGGTAAATTCGGTTGATATAGAGACTTTTGGCGCTGTAAGTCAACAGGTGGTAGAGCAAATGGCTGTTGGGGTGCGTAAGTTGCTGAAAACCGATGTGGCCATTGCAACCTCTGGTATAGCAGGCCCTACCGGTGGAAGTGACGAAAAGCCTGTTGGAACTACCTGGATAGCAGTGTGTTCAGACGATATGGTTGTGAGTAGAGAATTCAGTTTTGGAAAATTACGTGAGCAAAATATCCTCCGTGCTACGCAGGCTGCATTGCTAATGTTGAAAGAAATTATATAGTATAAACGCAATGTAATCAAGTTGTTATGTTGCTTTTATGAGTTAGAGAATATTATTATTAGAATTTAAAGAAATAAATCCTTGCATAATTCAAAAAAATAGTGTACTTTTGCACACTGTTTTTGAGAAAAAATGTAAACAATAAAAAGATATAGAAATGTCAAAGATTTGTCAAATTACCGGGAAAAAAGCTATGGTAGGAAACAACGTATCACACTCAAAACGTCGTACTAAAAGAACATTTGAGGTGAACTTGTTTACAAAAAAATTCTATTGGGTTGAACAAGATACTTGGGTTAGCTTAAAAGTTTCTGCTAATGGTTTACGTACCATTAACAAAGTTGGATTAGATGCTGCCATTAAAAAAGCGTCTGAAAAAGGGTATTTATACGCATAATTTAGGAGGAAAACTACAATGGCAAAAAAATCAAAAGAAGCAAGAGTCCAAGTGATTTTGGAATGCACAGAGCATAAAGAAAGCGGTATGCCTGGTACATCGCGTTATATTACTGTGAAAAACAGAAAAAACACACCAGCACGTATGGAATTGAAAAAATACAATTCTATTCTTAAAAAAGTAACTGTTCATAAAGAAATTAAATAAGATCTGAGTCATGGCTAAAAAAGCGGTAGCATCTCTCCAAAAAGGAGAAGGTCGTTCATTTGCAAAGGTTATCAAGATGGTGAAATCACCTAAAACCGGTGCATTTATGTTCCAAGAAGAAATTGTACACAACGATAAAGTGAAAGATTATTTCGCAAAATAAAAAATATCGTTCTTGAAAAATTCGAAAAATCCTCTCATTTATAAAATGAGAGGATTTTTTTTGCGGTAAACTCAGAAAAAAAACTTAATTTTGTGAGTAGATTGTTTATAGGCAAAGTGCTAATATCCATTGTGGTAATTGTGAATTATTAATTGTGAATTATTAATTGAAAATATGGGATTTTTTAATCTATTTAGTAAAGAAAAAAAGGAAACACTCGATCAGGGATTGTCTAAAACCAAAGAAAGTGTGTTTTCTAAATTAACGCGTGCTGTTGCCGGAAAATCGAAGGTTGATGATGAGGTGCTTGATAATTTAGAAGAGGTATTGATAACTTCGGATGTGGGTGTTGAAACCACCCTGCGCATTATAGAACGTATTGAAAAACGGGTGGCACAGGATAAGTATGTAAATACTTCGGAGTTGAATGTTATCTTGAAAGAAGAGATTGCAGGCTTACTCTCGGAAACTAATTCCGATTCGCCTGCTGATTTTGATGCACAATTGCCGGCTTCGCCTTATGTAATTATGGTGGTGGGTGTAAATGGCGTGGGCAAAACGACCACTATTGGTAAGTTGGCTTATCAATTTACCAAAGCTGGTAAAAAAGTGTATCTTGGAGCAGCTGATACTTTCCGAGCTGCTGCGGTGGATCAATTGGTTATTTGGGGTGAGCGTACCGGCGTGCCGGTTATCAAACAGAAAATGGGTGCTGATCCGGCTGCTGTAGCATACGATACTATTGCTTCGGCTAAAGCAAATAATGCCGATGTAGTGATCATTGATACGGCAGGTCGTTTGCACAATAAAATCAACTTAATGAATGAGTTGACTAAAATTAAAAATGTAATGCAAAAAGTGGTGCCTGATGCTCCACACGAAGTATTGTTAGTGTTGGACGGTTCTACGGGTCAAAATGCATTTGAACAAGCTAAACAATTTACAAAAGCTACGGATGTAACTGCATTGGCCATCACCAAACTGGATGGAACAGCTAAAGGCGGGGTGGTGATTGGCATTTCCGATCAGTTTAAAATTCCGGTGAAATACATTGGATTAGGCGAGGGAATTGAACATTTGCAGATTTTTGACAGAGAAAAATTTGTTGAAACTTTATTTGAATAATTTTCAAGACCAGAGGTGGCCTTGAAGAGTTTGCATATTAAGATAATTTGAAATAAATTGGAAAACATTATAAATAAAGGAATAGTCGATGTTATCACACTCGGTTGTTCAAAAAATCTTGTTGATTCGGAACAGTTGATGCGTCAATTCGATGTGTTGGGGTATACGGTAAGGCATGATGCTGAAAATCCGGATGGTGATATCGTGATTATCAATACTTGCGGATTTATTGGTGATGCCAAAGAAGAAAGTATCAATACCATTTTGCAATTTGCTGATTTGCGCAAACAACAAAAGATACAGAAATTGTTTGTTATGGGTTGTTTATCCGAACGGTATTTGAAAGAACTACGTTCTGAAATGCCCGAAGTAGATAAGTTTTATGGTAAGTTTAATTATAACGACATTCTGACCGATTTAGGCCAGGATTATCGTGCTGATTTACGCTTGGAACGCACGCTGACAACTCCTAATCATTACGCTTATGTTAAAATTTCGGAAGGTTGTAATCGTACCTGTTCGTATTGTGCCATTCCGATTATAACCGGAAAGCATCGTTCGCGTACGATGGAGGATATTGAGAATGAAGTAAAAGGTCTTGTGTCGAATGGCGTGAAGGAATTTCAGTTGATAGCACAGGATCTGTCGTATTACGGTCAGGATCGCTATAAAGCATCCAAATTGGCAGAGTTAACTCAACGACTTTCCGATATTAATGGCGTGGAATGGTTGCGATTACATTATGCATATCCGGCTCATTTCCCCTATGATTTGTTGAAGGTGATGCGTGAACGCGATAATGTTTGCAATTATCTGGACATTGCATTACAGCATGTAAGCGATAATATGTTGACAAAAATGCGTCGCAATATTACTTCGGCACAAACGTATGAATTGATTGACCGCTTACGCACAGAAGTACCCGATATTCACTTGCGAACCACCTTATTGCTAGGTCACCCGGGTGAGACAGAAGAAGATGTGGAAGAATTGAAAACTTTTATCCGTAAAGCACGTTTTGAACGATTAGGAGCATTTGCTTTTTCGAACGAGGAAGGCACCTACGCTTACAAAACTTTTAAGGATGATATTCCGGAGGAAGTAAAGCATAGGCGTGTTGACGAGATTATGTCTATTCAACAAGGAATTTCGGCAGAAATAAATCAGGCTAAAATAGGGAAAACGCTGAAAGTAATGATTGATAGGGTAGAGGATGAGTATTTTGTGGGAAGAACAGAGTATGACTCACCGGAGGTTGATCCTGAAGTTTTGATACCCATTACAACACAAGGAGTGACAAAAGGAGTGTTTTATAATGCAAAAATTGTAGGATCTACCGACTTTGATTTGTATGGCGAATAGAAATTAATCAACTTGTTGATATAAATATTAAATCGGAGTGAATGTGTTCTGTATACACGTATGTCATCCCATTTTTTACTGTTTTGTTGTAACTAAAATCTTGTAACGAATTATGAATCACAAAGAATTAATTGCCAGCATGGCCGAAAAAATGAATTCTCCCAAATCCATTGTGGCTGATTTGTTAGAGAAAACCATTGAAACGTGCACTGAACTTTTAGCTGATGACAAAACGATTGGTTTTCAGAGTTTTGGTAATTTTGAGGTGCGAAAAAAGGAAGAACGTCTTTCGGTTCATCCTTCTACACAAATCCGCACATTGATTCCGCCTAAATTGGTGGTGAATTTTAAACAAAGCAATATTTTAAAAGAAAAACTTAAAGATCTTCCGCACCATGATTAAGGATAAAATTTCATCTCAAGAGATTATTGACCTCGTTTCCTCGAAAGCGTCGGTTAGTAAACGTGCTGCAGAAGAATTCCTGAAAGTGATGATTACATCTATCGAAGAGGCTTTAATGGCCGGCGAAGTTGTGAAGATAAAAAACTTTGGTACGTTCAAACTTCAATGGAATGAGCCGCGTAAAAGTGTAAATGTTCATACCGGCGAAGATATCATTATTCCCGGATATTCTAAAGTGACTTTTGTTCCTGATGTGGTGTTGAAAAATGTGGTAAATGAGCCATTCGCGCACCTCGAACCGGTAGTTTTGGATGGGGATGATGAAGATTCGGATGAAATAGCTGTTGATGAAGTTACGCTGGATCCATTGCGCGTGTTGAATGAACAAGCTTCTGATATAAAAGGACTTTTGGCTGATATTCAGGCTTTGTCGCCAAAGAAAAAACAAATTGTGGTCGAAGAAGTGTTGCCGACAGAAGAAGTGAAGTCGGAGCGTATTGAAATACAGGATTACGACTTGACTGCTTTGGACGATATTGAAGTGATAAAAGAAGAAAGTGCTGTTAATGAAGAAAAATCAGAACTAAAAAAGGTTGAAGAAGTAATCATTCCTGAGGCAATTTTGGATTTGAAACCGGAAGTTGCTCCTGAAATTGAGACCAAAATAGAATACACGACAGCTGCTGTTGAAAATGAGACAACTGTGTCGAGTTATGATATTCCAAAATACGAAGATGATATTCTGACAACCGAACCGGTTATTTCGGAGGAGTATGTTCCCAATCCTTTTTTAGACAACCAGAAATTTTTGAAGAAAAAGAAAAGGTGGTTAGTGCCTACTGGTTTGTTGACATTGCTGGTAATGTTGTTTGGGCTTTATTTTTTAGTACCTCCAGTTACAAATCTTGTCGACAGTTCGCTGACTTCGCTGAAAAATGCTACGACAGATGCTAAGCAAAACTTCTCGATGACCGAGATGTTTAATACGGTATCAAAATGGGCTGAACCTAAGAAGGCAACGTCAGAGGTAGTGGTGGTGCCGAAGACAAAACAAGTAGTTGATTCAATTGGAGATTCTATTTCAAAACAAAATGTGGGTCAGGTGGCAGTAAAACCGTTAGTGAAATCAATGGAGAAGTCGGTTCCGGTAAAGAAATCGGTTGATAGTCTTCAACTAATGCTCGACGGACCAAGAGTATACAAAAAGTTTATTGGAAGTGAACGGATTACTTCCGGAAGTAGATTAACTCTAATGTCGAAGAAGTATTATAAAAAGTCGGATTTTTGGGTTTATATTTATGAGGCGAATAAAGCTAATATTCCTAATCCCGACCATATTGCTGCCGGTACGTTGATTCAGATTCCCAAACTCGATCCTCGTTTGATCGACGTTTCGAATCCTAAATGTATGAAAAAGGCACTGGAGTTACACGATTTATATGTAAAGAAGCGGCAACAAAATTAGAGGTGCCGGTAAATATAGGTTTTGAATGCCAATTAATGAAAAAGTTCTGAAATAATGATAATTTCGGAACTTTTTTTTGTTCAAAAAATGTATAAATTTCCTAGAAAAATAGGGAGTTTGATGTTGGAATATTTATTAAACTAAAATCAGGTTAATAGATATTAAATGAAGGTATTAACACATTTTTTAATGCTATATTTGCTACATAAATAAAAAGCAAAACTAATAAAAAATAATATGATTCAATCTGTTGATATTCGGGAGCTTAATGAACGCATAGAAAAACAAAGTTCTTTTGTTGATGCGTTAACCATGGGAATGGATAAGGTTATTGTAGGCCAAAAGCATTTGGTAGAGTCTTTATTAATCGGATTACTATCTGATGGACATATCCTGTTAGAAGGTGTGCCTGGTTTGGCTAAAACGTTAGCAATTAAAACATTATCGGACTTAATTAAAGCCGATTTTAGTCGTATTCAATTTACACCAGATCTTTTACCGGCCGATGTTATTGGTACAATGATTTACAGTCAGAAGAAAGAAGAGTTCAGCATTAAGAAAGGACCTATTTTCGCAAATTTAGTGTTGGCGGACGAAATTAACCGTGCACCGGCTAAAGTACAAAGTGCTTTGTTGGAAGCTATGCAGGAACGTCAGGTTACCATTGGTCAAAATACTTACCCGTTGGAAGAACCGTTTTTGGTATTGGCAACACAAAACCCTATTGAGCAAGAAGGAACATATCCACTTCCCGAAGCGCAAGTTGACCGTTTTATGTTGAAAGTAATTATTAATTACCCAAACAAAGAGGAGGAAAAGTTAATTATCCGCCAAAACTTGTTGAAGCATAAACCGGAAATTCTTCCGATTCTTTCTCCAAAAGATATTATCGAGGCACGCGATGTGGTTCGTCAGGTATATATCGATGAAAAAATTGAGCGTTATATTGTAGATATCGTATTTGCAACCCGTTTTCCACAAGATTATGGATTGGATGCCTTGAAAGAAATGATTTCATTTGGAGCTTCTCCACGTGCTTCTATCAATCTTGCTTTGGCTGCTCGAGCATATGCATTTATCAAACGCAGAGGTTATGTAATTCCTGAAGATATTCGCGCCGTATGTTATGATGTCCTTCGTCACCGTATTGGTTTGAGCTACGAAGCTGAGGCCAACAATATGACTTCCGACGAAATTATTACTGAAATTTTGAATACAGTTGAAGTGCCTTAATTTAGGCGTTAATATACCAACTTATTGATGATTACTGTTTTTGTGATCTGATGTTGGCTGTATGAAAATATAATATTGTATTTGAAAATGAGCAGATTCACACATTGTCATATCGGCAAATTGGAATTATGGAAACGAGTGAGTTAATAAAAAAAGTACGGAGAATTGAAATAAAGACGCGTGGCCTGTCGAAGAATATCTTCGCCGGCGAATACCATTCGGCTTTTAAAGGTCGTGGTATGACTTTTGCGGAAGTGCGCGAATACCAATATGGCGACGATATTCGTTCGGTAGACTGGAATGTTACTGCACGCTTCGGGCATCCTTACATTAAGGTGTTTGAAGAAGAACGTGAATTGACAGTAATGTTGCTGATTGACGTTTCGGGAAGTCGTGAGTTTGGTACGGTAACTCAGTTAAAGAAAGATATCTTTACCGAGGTGGCTGCTACTTTGGCCTTCTCCACTATTCAAAATAACGACAAAATAGGCGTCATCTTTTTCTCGGATAAAATTGAAAAGTTTATTCCCCCTAAAAAAGGTAAAAAACATGTTCTGCACATCATCCGTGAATTACTGAACTTTCAACCGGAAAGTAACAAAACGGATATTGCAGGTGCCTTGCGCTATTTTACCAATGCCATCAAAAAGAGCTCTACAGCTTTTGTCATTTCCGATTTTATCGATACAAATTTTGAAAAAGATTTGACCATTGCCAATCGGAAACATGATATTGTGGCTTTGCAAGTGTATGATATCAGGGAAACTGAATTACCCAATGTGGGTCTCGTGAAGCTCAAAGATGCTGAAACCGGAGAACGTATTTGGGTGGATACATCGGATAAACGACTTAGAACCAGCTATAAACATGCTTGGGGCGAAGGTCAGTTGGCATTGCAGAAGACTTTTGTAAAATCAGGAGTTGATTCAGTATCAATGAGTACTTCCGAAGATTATGTGCGGGCTTTGATGAAATTGTTTAAAATGAGAGCTTAAATCATAATTTACAATTGAAAATTAGTATGAGAAAATTTCTATTATTGTTCCTAAGTATATTATTCTTTGCGCATTCTACTGTGTTTGCACAAAAAATAACGGTAAATGCGCGTCTCGATTCTACTGTAATGTGGATTGGTAATCAGGCGCATTTATCGTTTGAGGTAAAGCAATTGTCCAAACAAAAAGTGATAATGCCGCTTTTTTCAGATAGCATTGTAAAAGGCCTGGATTTAGTGGAACAAGCCAAAACAGATACTATAAAAGCCGAAAACGGGAGTCTAAAGGTTACTCAACATTATGTTGTAACAGCCTTTAAAGATTCAATTCTAACTATCAGAGCGTTTCCATTTGTGATAAATGGCGATACAGTTTGGTCTAACCCGCTTTCGATTAAAGTAGTTCAACCCTTTAAAGTTGATACAGCTGCAAGTTCTGTTGCCGATATAAAACCGGTATATGAGCCAAAGTTTGACTGGGCCGGTCTTATTCAAATTATTCTTTTGATATTGGTAATTCTTGCTTTATTGGTTGTTCTGTATATCTACGTTCGAAAGTACTGGCAGAAAAAGCCCATCTTCGAAAAGGCACCGGAACCGGCTTTACCACCACATATTATTGCTTTAAATCATTTGGATAAGATAAAGGAAAATAAACCATGGCAACAAGGTAGAACTAAAGAATATCATACAGAGCTTACGGATGTTATTCGTGAATATCTTGAACCAGTGTTTGGTATGAAGAGTATGGAGATGACGTCTGAGGAAATTTTATACCAACTGCGTGCAATGCGTAAGAATGATAAAACGACCTATCTAGGATTGCAACAGATTCTACAACTAGCTGATTTAGTAAAGTTTGCTAAATGGAATCCACTTCCGGATGAACACGAATTGAGTTTAAAGAATGCTTATTTGTTTGTGAACCAAACTAAAAAGGCAGAGGAAGTAGTTGCTACGGAAGAAAAACAAAAGGAAGTAAAAAGTGAATAACGAAAGCGGCTGGCTTTCAATCTCAATAAGTTATTGAGATTAATTTCTAAAATCATTAAATTACGGCGATGACTTTTCATAACCCAGAATATTTGTTTTTACTGCTACTTTTACTGCCAATTATTTTTTGGTATGTACGGGAAATGCACAAATCGGATGCTAGTTTACAAATATCATCACTCCAAAAACTAGCTCAATTTCCTAAAAGTAAGCGAATTAAATTACGTCATGTTCCATTTATTCTCAGAACGCTGGCTGTTTTGTTTATTATTATTGCTTTGGCTCGTCCACAGGCATCAAATAATTGGCGCAGTGAGAATACTGAAGGAATTGATATTATGATGGCGTTAGACTTATCAAGTACAATGTTATCAGAAGATTTGAAGCCGAACAGAATTGAAGCTTCAAAAGCTGTGGCTTCGGAATTTATACTTTCCCGGCCGAATGATAATATTGGTTTGGTCGTTTTTGCCAGCGAGAGTTTTACTCAATGTCCATTGACGAACGACCATGCTGTCTTGATAAATCTGTTCAACGGTGTAAAATACGGATTGATAGAAGACGGAACGGCCATAGGTTTAGGTTTGGCAAATGCTATAAATAGAATAAAAGAAAGCAAAGCAAAGTCAAAGGTGATTATTTTGTTGACAGATGGATCTAATAACAGAGGGGATATCGCTCCGGTTACGGCTGCTGAGATTGCTAAAACATTTGGAATAAGAGTTTATGCTATTGGGGTAGGTTCGCACGGTATGGTAAATATGCCGGTGCAAACTCCAGTGGGTATTCAATATCAGCAAATGCAATCGGAATTTGATGAAAAAACCTTACAGGAAATTGCCTCTGTTACCGGTGGAAAGTACTTTAGAGCGACCGATAATTCTAAGCTTCGTAAGATATACCAGGAAATAGATCAACTTGAAAAAACGAAAATTAATGTACGTGAATATAGCAAGAAAAACGAACAGTTCTTTGTGTTTGGTTTGTTAGCCTTTCTTTTATTATTCGCAGAAGTTTTACTACGTAATACCTTGCTAAGAAAAATTCCATAAAGAATGGCATTTTTTTTTATCTGCTTTGAAATAAAACTTGTAGTGTTCTAATTTTAGTCTCAGAACTTTTTAGATCATCAACCATTTCAATTAATTATTATGTTTCGATTTGCACATCCAGAATATCTCTTTTTATTCTTACTAGTTCCAATATTAGTAGGTGTATTTATTTATACGAGCATTCAAAAACGCCGAAATTTAAAGCAATTTGGTAATGCCGAACTTTTGGCCGGATTGATGCCTAATGTTTCATTTGTTCGTCCTCAGGTAAAGTTCTATCTGCAATTATCTGCCATTGTTTTGTTGATAATTGTTTTGGCTCAACCACAGTTTGGTACTAAGGTGGAAAATGTGAAGCGTCAGGGGATTGAAGTAATGATAGCCATGGACGTTTCCAATTCAATGATGGCACAGGATGTTCAGCCAAGTAGATTGGAAAATGCTAAACAAATTCTGTCTAAGCTGGTAGATAATATGACCAATGATAAGGTAGGTTTGGTGGTTTTTGCTGGAGACGCTTACACCCAATTACCAATAACGGTTGATTACGTATCAGCAAAAATGTTTTTATCGTCTATTTCTCCACAGTTGGTTCCACGTCAGGGAACTGCTATTGGTAGTGCAATTGATTTAGCAATAAAGTCATTTGGGACAAAAGATAAAGCAGGAAGAGCAATAATAGTTATTACCGATGGAGAAAATCACGAAGATGATGCCATTGGAGCAGCTAAGTTAGCAGCCGAAAATAATATAGCGGTTCACGTAATTGGTATGGGAAAACCTGAAGGTTCACCAATTCCTGTGCCGGGAACTATCAGCTTTTGGAAAGATAAGGATGGAAATGTAGTGGTTTCTAAACTTAATGAGGATATGTGTAAAAAGATTGCTGAAGCCGGAAAAGGAATTTATGTCAGAGCTGATAATACAAATAATGCATACCGACTTGTAAACAAAGAGCTTGATACGCTGGCCAAATCAGACATAAAAACCAGTGTTTTTTCAGATTATAATGAACAGTTTCAATCTTTTGCCATGTTGGCATTACTACTTTTAGTCCTTGATTTTTTTGTATTTGATCGAATTAATAAACGATTGAGCAGATACAAAATATTCGATTTGAAAGATAAAGTAATTAAGAATAAATAATATACAACTTACATTTCAATTGATGAAAAAAATAGAATATATATTGTTGATGTTTTTAGTTTCATTCTCTGCGGTGGCGCAAAAAGAAAGTGCCAATGTGCGGGATGGAAATAAATTGTATAAGTCTTCTAAATATACAGATGCCGAGATTGCTTATCGCAAAGGCCTTTTGCAAAATCCAAAGTCATTCGAAGCCAATTTTAATCTGGGTAACGCTTTGTATAGACAAAAGAAGTACCCAGAGGCACTTGAGCAATACAATAACACTGCAGCCTTGCAGCCCAAAGAGAAAGATAAAATCGCAGCAGCACTTCATAATATCGGGAATTCATTTCTTTCGGATAAAAAATATGAAGACGCAATAAAGTCATACGAAAAGGCGTTGAAGAATAATCCGAAAGATAACGATACCCGCTATAATCTGGCTTATGCACAAGCCCAGCTTAAAAAGCAACAGCAAAAGGATAAGAATAAAGATAAAAACAAGAAAGACGATAAACAAGATCAAAAGAAGCCTGACCCAAAACCAAAGGAACAACCTCAGCAACCAAAACCACAACCACAGCAGCAACAACCTCAAATGTCGAAGCAAAATGCACAGCAGATATTAGATGCTTTGCAACAAGACGAAAAGAATGCGCAGGATAAGGCAAAAAAACAACAAGTTAGGGGTGCGAAAAAATCAGATATAGATTGGTAGGTTCAGAAAATTTACTCACAATAAATAGATTTCAAGAAAATATATGAAACGCAGATTAATCATTTTATCACTTTTACTTTTGGTTCTTAACACGTGGCTGGTTCGGGCAGATGAACCGGTGCGTTTTATTGCACAGGCACCGTCTGCTGTTGCCATGGATAACCCGTTTCAGTTGGTTTATTCTGTCAATGCTTCGGGTAAAGACTTGCGTGTACCCGAAATAAATAATTTTGAAGTTTTAGCTGGTCCTTTTGAATCGCACAGTTCTAGTATTCAAATAATAAATGGAAGACAAACGTCTTCTATTTCAATATCATATACTTACACTCTTCAAGCAAAAAAAACAGGTACGTTTGTCGTCCCTGCAGCCAGTATGCTGGTCGACAATAAGCGGGTTACTTCTAACGCAGTTGCTATCAAAGTGTTGCCTGCCGATGCTAATACAAACTCCGGAAGATCGCAGTCCAGCTCCTCCTCAAAGGGTCAATCCATTTCAAATGACAATATTTTTGTACGGGTAATTCTTTCAAAGGCAAATGTGTATGAACAGGAAGCTGTATTGGTTACCTATAAATTATATACAACACTTGATGTAATTCAATGTCCACCTACGAAATTTCCTGATTTCAATGGCTTTATGAAGCAGGAAATAGATCGGCCTAAAAATAGTCAATTTACGCTCGAAAGCTATAATGGTAAGAATTATCCAACTGTAGTCCTCTTTCAATATCTTCTTTATCCCCAGAAGTCGGGTGTTATTACAATTGATAAGGCTGAATTTGAGGCAGTTGTTCAGATGAGAAACCGGGCTGCTGCCCGTAGTATTTTCGATGATTTTTTTGAGTCAACTACCAATGTGTCTAAAAAAATTAGTGCTCCAGCAACTAAAATTACCGTACATGCATTGCCTGCCAATAAACCTGCGTCGTTTAGCGGTACAGTTGGGCGATTTAGCATTGACTCAAAAATTTCAGCCACGCGGATTAAAGCTAATGAAGCTGTTACGCTGAGAATAGGCATTGCCGGTGCCGGTAATATGAAACTGATTAAAAATCCGGAAATTAAATTTCCGGAAGGATTTGAACAATATGACCCTAAAGTAACTAATAATTTCAAAACAACAAATACGGGTGTAAATGGAAACAAAACCATTGAATTCATGTTTATTCCTCGTCATTCGGGGAATTATGAGATTCCGTCAGCGGAATTTTCGTACTTCGATGTGAATGAAAGAACATACAAAACTCTACGTACCCCGGTTTATAAACTAGAAGTGCTTAAGGGCTCTGGAGCTGAAAGTCCGACCGTAGTGGGTAATTACGTAGATAAGGAAGATATAAAACAACTCGGGAAAGATATTCGGTATATTCAAATCGAGGATATAAAACTAACAAAAGAAGAAACACCGATTTACGGAACGTTGACTTGTTGGTTAATGTATCTGATACCATTACTTATATCGCTGATTTTATTTATATTCTTCCGTAAACAAGCTATGGAAAATGCAGATATGGATTTAGTGAAAAATAAAAAAGCGAATAAAGTAGCACTAAAACGCTTGAAATTTGCTCAACGATTATTGAAGGAAGGCAAGAAGGACTCATTCTACGAAGAAATTCTGAAAGCTGTATGGGATTATTTGAGTGATAAATTGTCAATACCGGTGGCTTCACTTACGAAAGAAAAGGTAGCTGATGAATTATCGAAAAAAGCTGTTGAGGTGCCTGTTTTAAATCAATTGAATCAAATTCTAAATACTTGCGAATACGCACGTTATGCTCCAAATTCGGGACAGCAAGAGATGGGAAATCTTTATGATGATACCATTCGGGTGATAAGTGAATTAGAAGAAATCATCAAAAAATCATAAACACAATATTCAGTCAAAATATATGAAACGTATAGCATTGTTTTTATTTTTAGTTTTGTGTTTTTTTACTTCTACTTTTGCTCAATCTGGCACGTTAAAAACGGCCAATGATTTATATGTGAAGGGCAATTTTGCAGAAGCCGCAAAACAATACGAAAAGATTCTTTCGACGGAGGGTGTTGCGCCAGAGTTATATTACAATTTAGGTAATTCATATTTCAAATCGAACGAATTGGGAATGTCTATTTTAAATTATGAGCGGGCTTTACGCTTAGCCCCGGGATTCGATGATGCCCGTTTTAATTTGGAAATGGCACAATTAAAGGTGGTTGATAATATTATACAAACTCCAACATTCTTCTTGGGTCGCTGGGTTACTAATTTTATTAAGCTTCTGACTTCAAATGGCTGGATAATTATGAGTGTAATTTCATTTGTTGTTTGTCTAATTGCCGGTTTTTTGTTTATTTTAGGCTCTACACGATATGTGCGCAAAAACTCCTTTTATTTGGGTACCATACTCTTTGGAATTAGTTTAGTGACCTTAGTTTTTGCGGGAATTAGGAATGACCAAATGAAAAAACACAACGAAGCGATTATTATGACCGGAGTTGTGACAGTTAAAGGTTCGCCGGATAAAAGCGGTACAGATTTATTTCAACTGCATGAAGGAACCAAAGTAAGCCTGAAGAGTACGTTGGGTAAATGGATTGAAATTAAGCTTGGAAATGGAAGTGTCGGCTGGGTAGAAAAAGATAATCTTGTAAAGATATAAGTCTCGTCCATTGTCTTAAACTCATTTTATCTCAAATAATTACACACTGCCTTAATGAATCTATTTGAATCGCTACTACTTTTGGACAAGAATTTGTTCCTTGCAATAAACGGATTTCATTCGACATTTTTCGATGGAGTAATGTTCGCCATAAGTGCTAAATTTACGTGGATTCCACTCTATATTGCGGTTTTGGCTGTCATAATAAAAAACTGGAAACGGGAATCAATTTGGTTGATAATAGCACTTGTTGGGTGTATTATTATTTCAGACCAGATTTCTTCCGGCTTAATAAAAGAGCTTGTACAAAGACTTCGCCCTTCTCATGCTCCCGAACTCAAGAATATGGTTCATTTAGTGAATGGATATAGTGGAGGTCAATTTGGATTTGTATCGTCCCATGCTGCCAATTCGTTTGGATTTGCATTTCTTTCATCCACTCTTTTCAGGAATAGAAAATATACTAGCCTTATTTTCTGTTGGGCAGTTTTAGTTTCTTATTCGCGGATGTATTTGGGTGTACATTATCCTTTGGATATCCTTGGTGGTGCATTAGTCGGCATTCTGGCTGCATTAGCGTGCTATTATGCTATCATTAAATTACGTCCCTCATTACTTATTCCCCACAATGATTATTCGGTAGTTGGAAGGCCTAAAATAGTTCTTCCTTTGTGTGTTTTCGGACTTTGTATTGTTGGGATTGTAATTTATAGCCTGGCTGTTTTTTAAACAGAAATTTATGTAGATAATCCTAATGTTTTTTAGGGTTGAAAGCTCCAAAAATCGTTCAACACATTGGTGTCATTATCCCCAAAACCAATGTAGCCTTTGCCGTTGATAGTAAATGAAATGGAATTTTCACGCCCTTCGGCAGGCAGATTTCCTCTTTCGTACCACACATTTCGGGCAATGTCATATTCCAGTATATCCGATTTTACATTTCCGCCTGTTTCAGGGCCTCCAAAATGTCTGCCGGTAGCAACGAATATCCGTTTATTTATAGCTAAACTTACTGCATTTTCGCGACCATCATCGGGCATCGATTTCAACTTTTTCCACGAATCGTTTATTGGAAAGTATTCCCACCAATCTGTTTCGCTCAGTGTTCTGTAGCCTGTACCAAAGAATATATGCTCACCGTTTGAACATGCAACGGCGCAAGCTCTGTGTGCACCTTCAAAATCCTTTAACGCCACCCATTTGTTTTGAGATGGGATATACTTCCAGAACTCTCTCGAAAAATAGGAATTGTCGAAGCCTGAGCCGACATAAACGCAATTGTTATAGGTGAAACTCACACAGGCATTTGCTGCTTTACTGGGTAAGTCAGCTTTTCTTGTCCAACTATCGTTTTTTGAGTCGTACATCCAAAAATCAGTTAAGACTCCACCGGTGTAAGCACCTTGATTTTTTCTGAAGCCAAGGCCAACGTATGCTGTGTCGTTGAGTACTGTAGCCATTGCTTTTACACGAGCAATACCAGGGAAAGGTGCTTTTTTTGTCCAATTATCGCTGCTTGGTTCATATTGCCAGCAATCTTTTAAAGAGTCTGCTGAATTTGCATTTCTACCCAATGTTACGTATGCTTTGCCATTAATAACAAATGCTACTGATGAAGCTCTCCCAATTCCGGGCATTGGAGTTTTTTTTTCGAAAGTAATGGTTGGATAAGGAGAATCAGCTGCATTGTTACAACTAATCAATACAAACAGAAGAGAAAGAAAGGCGATAGGTTTGGTAAAATACATATGAATCAGATTATGTGTAGTTGGATGATTGGTAATTTTAAATTCTCACTTCTACACCTTTTTCTTTCAAAAAAGATTTCAATTCGGGAATTCCAATTTCTTTGTAGTGGAAAATACTTGCAGCTAATGCAGCATCAGCTTTTCCTTTGCCAAATACATCTACAAAGTGTTCCATTGTTCCAGCACCACCACTGGCAATAACGGGAACGTTTACTGCTTCGGAAACAGCACGTGTAATATCGAGTGCAAAACCGTCTTTGGTTCCATCGTTATTCATTGAGGTAAGCAAAATTTCTCCTGCGCCAAGTGCTACAGCCTGTTTTGCCCATTCTACGGTGCGAATATCAGTTGGGATGCGACCGCCATTGAGAAATACAAACCATTCGCCATCAATATATTTGGTGTCGATAGCTAAAACAACGCATTGACTTCCAAACTGGCTGGCAAGGTCGCTGATAAGCTGTGGATTGCGAACGGCCGAAGTGTTTACCGAAATTTTATCAGCACCACAGGCTAGTAACACCGATACATCTTCGACACTCGAAATTCCACCACCAACCGTAAATGGTATATTGATATGTTTTGCAATGCGCGTAACCAGTTCTGACAATGTTTTACGTTTTTCGTTGGTAGCAGTGATATCAAGGAAAACCAATTCGTCGGCTCCCATTTGCGCGTATAATGCTCCAAGTTCTACCGGATCACCCACATCGGTGATATTCTCGAAATTAATCCCTTTTACAGTTTGTCCGTTTTTGATATCCAAACAGGGTATGATTCGTTTAGCTAACATCTTATTTATAGATTTATTTGTTGAAATTTAAAGGTTGGACGCTTTAAGAGCCGATTTTTCTTCGTTCCACTCGCCAAACGAAACAGATTGTATCGTGTTGACCAATGATTTTTCAAAAGGTCTTTCAATACGTATGTAGTTGTTGGTAAAGCCCACCATGTTATCATCCTTTTGTCTGCTTTCCCAAAGTACAAGTCCTGTTTTACCTATTTGTTGCTCGTAAAACTGTTTTGTTTTTTCATCAGATAATACATGCAATACATCACTTCGTCGTTTACGTTCCGGAATTGATACAGTGTGTTCTATTTCAAGCATTTTAGTGCCTGCACGCTCGGAATAACTAAAAACATGAAGCTGAGATATATCTAAGCTTTGAATAAATGCTTTTGCCTGTTCAAATAATTCGTCGGTTTCACCTTTAACACCAACAATCACATCCACACCTATAAATGCATCGGGCATTCGGTTTTTGATAGTGGATACTTTATTGGCAAAAAGTTCGGTAGTATAACGGCGTTTCATCAGTTGCAACACTTCGTTTGATCCAGATTGTAACGGAATATGGAAATGCGGCATAAAGTGATTACTTTTCGACACAAATTCAATCAATTCATCTGTCAATAGATTTGGTTCGATGGACGAAATGCGAAAACGAATTTCGTGAGGAAGTGCATCCAGTACTTTCACTAGATCGAAGAATGTTTCGCCGGTTGATTTACCGAAATCTCCAGTGTTGATTCCGGTAAGAACTATCTCTTTTGCACCTTCTTCTATGGCTTGAACGGCCATAGCTACTGTATCTTTAACTGTTGCGTTACGACTTCGACCGCGTGCAAATGGAATGGTGCAATAAGTACAATAATAATCGCAACCGTCTTGCACTTTTAAGAAATAGCGTGTTCTATCATCACGTGAACACGAAGGCTTAAAATCTTTTACGTCCTGAATGCGAATACGATGTATTTCTCCATTCTTTTCGTTATCTAATTTAGTCAGATATTCGAGGATGCTAAATTTCTCGTTTGCTCCAAGCACTAAGTCAACGCCTTGTATTGCAGCAATTTCATCAGGCTTCAGTTGCGCATAACAACCCGTAACTACCATTATGGCATTGGGATGCTGACGATTAAGTCTGTTGATGGCCTGACGGCATTTATGATCGGCAGTGTCTGTTACCGAGCAGGTATTTATTATGCAGACATCGGCTTGCTCGCCGGCTTTAGCTTTTACAAATCCTTCATCACTCAATTGCTTGCCAATGGCCGACGTTTCGGCGAAATTCAACTTACAACCTAGGGTGTGAAAGGCTACTTTTTTATTATTAAATAATGAGTTATCAATCATTTTAGAGGGAAAAAAATTTGCTTGTACAAAGGTAGTAAAAAAAAAGAATAACCGATTTAATGGTATTTTTTGTTGCAGCAATAAACGTATGGCGATGACTAGTTGTTTATTTTGATCCTAAATTTAGGTGTTTTATAATTGAATGCCGGCTTGATGAATTTTTATTTTGAATAAGAATGCAATTTATTTAGGAAAAATGATTGGAAATGTAGAATAATTAACTATTTTTGTAGGAGCAAATTATTTGTGTCTACTTAAACATAAAATCAATACATTGCGACTGAAATACATATTATATAAACTGAATAAATGATGAGAACCTGCTTTTTAAAAATTTACATTTCACTTTTTTTTTTCCTTGTTTCCATATCCGTCTTTGCTCAAGATGAGCGAGCACAAATTCCACCTATTTTACAAAAAGCATTTTTTGAAGTAAATGTCGGTTCTATAGATTACGATTTTACCCAGTTTCAACCTGAAGCTGGTTTTTCATTTCAGTCTTTAAAAGTGCCTCATCCAGCAGTGCGTTTGGTTTTGTTTGGCTATGAGTTTAATAAGTATTTATCAGCGCAACTAACTTATATGCGTCCGGTAACCTGGGTGAAATACCAATATAAAACAGATGCTACGGGCGAGATTGGTCAGAGAACAATATGGATGAATGTGGGTGGACTGACCTTAAAACCTCAATTGCCTGTAACTGACCGCTTTTCTATTTATGGTGAAGTCGGCTTGGGAATTATCACAAGAAGCGGATTTAATGATGGTATCACTGGTAAACCCGTAATAACAGATGCGAATTATGCTACATTTTTGTTTGGAGGAGGATTTAAATATAATGTCAACAAGAGTTTTGCATTGCAGTTAAGCACAGCTTATTCTCCAGAAAAAAGATCAGAAAAACAGCCTTCTACATCGTTTGTTGCAGCAGGTTTTTCATATAGACTTCAAAAAGTGTCAGAGAAGAAAATAGAAAAAGCAGCTGAGGTTGGATATATTCACCCAAAGCGCATGCTTCAAATAGGATTTTCTAGTAACGTGTTGGGTTATGGAGTGAATAACTTTGTGTCAAGTGATAAGTTCCCAATTTTCTGGGGTGGCGAAGTTGAAGTCTGCAAAGGTGTGTCACTTACTTATCAACAAAATATTTTTCATACTGCTAAAGTCTTTTCGTTAGATTGGGGCGTGAGTTCATCTTATTGGCAAAGTAAGGGTAGAGGTACTGGTTTGAGTAATCCTAACAAACAGGATTTCTTTACTTTGTCGGTTTTCCCAGTTGCTCGTTTCACCGTTTTGCATACCAAACCATTTGATGCTTATTTCTATTATTCGGTAGCAGGGCCAACTTATATTTCAAAAATCATGATTGACGGACAAAATACAGGTAAACATTTTACTTTTCAAGATAATATGGGTACCGGTATTTATTTTGGTGAGAAAAGGAATTTGAATGCTGAGATAATGATTGGGCATTATTCCAACGGAAACGTGTTTCCTCATAATGATGCTGTAAAAGTTCCACTAACACTTAAGGTCGGATATAATTTGAATTAACCGACAAAAAATATTTTCAACCTAAATCACAAAACTATGTTAGTAAAAACCTTTGGGGCTGCAGTTCAGGGAATTAATGCTACGATTGTTACCATCGAAGTAAATGTAAGTCAGGGAATTCGGTTTATGCATGTGGGATTGCCCGATAATGCCGTGAAAGAAAGTCACGAACGTATTGCTTCTGCTTTAGAATATACGGGTAATAAGTTGCCTCGTAAGCAAATTGTTATCAATATGGCACCTGCTGATACACGCAAGGAAGGTTCAGCATACGATTTAGCATTGGCCATTGGTATAATGGCAGCTTCCGATAGTTTGAAATCGGATGAGTTGGAGAAATATGTGATTATGGGTGAGTTGTCACTAGATGGCGGATTGCAGCCTATCAAAGGAGTTTTGCCTATTGCCATCAAAGCGCGTGAGGAAGGTTTTAAAGGCTTTATACTTCCCAAACAGAATGCACGTGAAGCAGCCGTTGTAAATAATTTAAATGTGTATGGAGTAGAAAATATCACAGAAGTAATTGATTTTTTTAATGGTCAATCTACGCTTGAACCTACTATTGTAAATACTCGCGAAGAATTTTTCAGCAACCTCAATCATCTTGAGATAAACTTTTCAGATGTAAAAGGACAAGAAAGCGTAAAACGTGCGCTGGAAGTATCGGCTGCTGGCGGACATAATATTATCATGGTTGGCCCTCCCGGAGCTGGAAAATCGATGTTGGCCAAACGATTACCGACTATTTTGCCACCATTATCCCTCCAAGAAGCCTTGGAAACTACCAAAATTCATTCGGTGGCAGGCAATATGGATAGCAATACTTCACTAATTTCTCAACGACCATTTCGCAGTCCACATCATACAATTTCTGATGTAGCACTTGTTGGAGGTGGAACGTTTCCTCAGCCTGGTGAAATATCGTTGGCGCATAATGGCGTACTTTTTCTAGATGAACTTCCAGAGTTTAAACGCACGGTATTGGAAGTGATGCGTCAGCCACTCGAAGATCGCAAAATATGTATCTCGCGTGCTAAATTCTCGATTGAATATCCTGCCAGTTTTATGTTAGTGGCTTCGATGAATCCCTGTCCATGTGGATATTACAATCATCCTGATCGTAATTGTGTTTGTGGCCCGGGTATGGTTCAAAAATACCTTAGTCGCATATCAGGTCCGTTGCTCGATCGAATTGACATTCATATTGAGATTGTACCTGTTCCTTTCGAAAAATTGGCAGAAATGAAAGACTCGGAAACCAGTGAAGCGGTTCGTGAACGGGTTATTCGGGCTCGTGAAATTCAAGAGCAGCGTTTTAAAGATCTCGATGGGGTGTATTGTAATGCTCAAATGTCCTCTAAACAACAACGAACCTTTGCGTTACCCGATAAAGCAGGTTCTGAATTGCTCAAAAATGCCATGCAACGGCTCAATTTATCAGCACGTGCCTATGATCGTATCATTAAAGTGGCTCGTACTATTGCCGATTTAGCCGATTCAGAACATGTACTCTCCAACCATATTGCCGAAGCTATCAATTATCGGAATCTCGATAGAGAGGGCTGGGCTGGTTGATATTTTAGTGTTAATTGTTCTGAGAATAAATTGTATTCCGTGAGATTGGAAATATCATCTTGCTAGAGAAAATTTATGATTTGTAAATGAACGTAAGCTTGTCCCATGCATTCAACAGAATGAATGGGGACTTTTTGTGTTGTCTGTACACCGGTTTGCAAAATAATAAAGGCTATTTCATTTTGTTGAAATAGCCTTTATTATATAATGAATTGAGTGTGTGTTTATTCCCAGTCGCTTGTTGGTTGGCAAGTGCACACCAGGTTGCGATCACCAAAGGCATTGTCAACACGCGCTACATTTACCCAGAACTTGTTTTCAGCTACCCATTTCGTTGGGTAAGCAGCTTTGGCTCTGCTGTAAGGGTGATTCCAGTCGTCCGATACAATTGAATATTCAGGGTGCGGAGAGTTTAATAATACATTATCAGTGGCATCAGCAGCTCCTGTTTCAATCTCTTTTATCTCGGCAAAAATTTGCAACATTGCTTCCGCAAATCTATCCAATTCAGCCAGCGACTCACTCTCTGTCGGTTCAATCATTAGCGTGCCATGCACAGGGAATGATAGAGTAGGAGCGTGGAAGCCATAATCCATCAATCGTTTGGCGATATCGCCTTCTGTTACGCCCGATGTGGCTTTAAAGTTGCGCGCTTCCAAAATTAATTCGTGTCCGACACGTCCGTTTTCGCCAGTGTAAAGTATGCCGTAACTATCTTTTAATTTTGCAGCCAGGTAATTGGCATTTAAGATAGCAATTTTTGTAGCCTGAGTCAACCCTTTTTCGCCCAACATGCGGATGTATCCGTAAGTGATCGGTAAAACGCTTGCACTACCGTTAGGAGCAGAAGAAACAGTGTTTTCGCCGTTAGTCTTGCTTGGCAAAAATGAAATTAAATGCTCAGCCACACAGATTGGACCAACACCAGGACCACCACCACCATGAGGAATGGCAAATGTTTTGTGTAAGTTTAAATGGCATACATCTGCGCTTATTGTTCCCGGATTGGTCAGACCAACCTGTGCATTCATATTTGCACCATCCATATAAACCTGTCCACCATTATTGTGAATGATTTCACACATATCTTTGATGTGCGCTTCGAAGATCCCGTGTGTAGAAGGATAGGTAATCATACAGCCGGCTAACTTTTCTTTGTTAGCTTCTGCTTTTTCTTTCCAGTCGGCTAAGTCGGTGTTACCACCTTCGTCGCATTTTACGACCACTATTTCAAAACCTGCCTGATGAGCTGAAGCCGGGTTGGTTCCGTGTGCCGAAGCAGGAATCAGAACGGTGTTTCGTTGTGTTTCATTGCGCGATTTGAAATAAGAACGTAAAGTCATTAGCCCTGCATATTCACCGGCTGCGCCCGAGTTGGGTTGCAGGCTGCAAGCAGCAAATCCTGTTATTGCGGTCAGGTATTTTTCTAATTCTTCAATCAGTTCATTATAGCCTTCGGTTTGATCGGCCGGTGCTAATGGGTGCATTCCCCCGAATTCGGCACGACTGAGTGGAAGCAGTTCCGAAGCTGCGTTCAGCTTCATGGTGCACGATCCTAATGAAATCATTGAATGGGTCAGCGAAATATCTCTGCGCTCCAGTTTCTTGATATAGCGCATCATTTCTGTTTCGCTATGATATTTTGAAAAAACTTCGCTTGTCAGGTAGTCCGAAGTTCGTTCCAGGCTTTCGTCAAACGATTTCAATTCTTCCAGATCTTCCTCATCTGCATATACCGGAGCATTATCTGCTGTAGTAGCAAGTATTTCAATCAGCGTATTTACATCATCAATGTCGGTTGTTTCGTCAATGCTGAGTCCGATTTCCCCTGTTTCGAAATAGCGGAAATTTACTTCGTATTCCAATGCAATTGACTTAATTGTTTCCGCTGAAACTTCTTCGGGCAAACTGATTTTCAAAGTATCGAAGAAGTTTTCATTTTCTTGCGAATAACCGTATACCGGCAAAATTTCATTAATGTAAGTGGCAATGGCGTGGATACGTTGCGTGATTGCTTTTATGCCCTGAGCACCATGGTAAACGGTATAACAACCTGCCATTGAAGCTAATAAAGCCTGTGCGGTACAGATATTTGAAGTTGCTTTTTCACGTTTGATATGTTGTTCGCGGGTTTGTAGTGCCATGCGCAGCGCAGGTTTACCATTCACATCCTTGCTGATACCAATAATCCGACCGGGTAAGTCGCGTTTAAATTCTTCGCGTGTGGCAAAATAAGCTGCCGACGGACCGCCAAATCCCATTGGGATTCCCCAACGTTGTGTTGATCCAAATGCAATGTCAGCTCCCCATTCGCCCGGAGGTGTGAGTAGTGCCAGACTGAGAATGTCAGCTGCTACAGCTACTTTGCAACCTGCAGCATGAGCTTCGGTTACGAATTCGGCGTAATCTTCGATGTTCCCGTTTGAGTTCGGATATTGAACAATGGCACCATAATGTTTCTCGGTAAATCGAAGCGTTGAATAGTCACCAATTTCCAATTGGATGCCTTGTGCTTCGGCGCGTGTATGAAGTACAGCCAATGTTGACGCAAACACATTTTTATCAACAAAAAGAATGTTGGCAGTAGCTTTTACCTGGTCACGACTGCGAAGGTTAAGCATCATGGTAGCGGCTTCAGCAGCTGCAGTAGCTTCGTCCAGCAGTGATGCGTTGGCCAGTGGTAATCCGGTGAAATCGCTTACAGCTGTTTGGAAATTCAATAAAGCTTCCAACCGGCCCTGAGAAATCTCGGCCTGGTAAGGTGTGTAAGAGGTATACCACGATGGGTTTTCGAACACGTTACGTTGGATAACCGCAGGTGTGCAGGTATCGTACCAACCCTGACCAATATATGTGGTGAATAATTGATTTTTAGAGGCAATTTCTGCAATGTGCTCGGCATATTGTCGCTCTGTAAGTGCTTCGGGTAATTCGATATTGTTCGTTAAGCGAATGGCTGACGGAATGGTTTGTTCTATTAGTTCATCCAGCGTATTAACGCCAATAATTTGAAGCATTTGAGCTTCGTCTTGTTCTGAAATGCCGATGTGGCGGGCTTGCAGCAAGTTTTTCATGTCGAAAATTGTTTTGTTTTTTTTGTGCCCCAAAAGTACTGCAATCTTTTGTAAAATGACTAATAATCAGCGAAAAGATATCAACAAATAGTTGGTTTTTTCTGTCGGTTTCAACCTGTTACTTTTCAATGAAATAAGTGATAATTAATTGCCAAAAGCACATGTATTTAATCAGTTTTTAAAACTTTTTTAAACCAATTGAATACTGGATTGTTTATAACGATATAAATTTTTAAACCAATCACTATGCTTCGTGATATTCGTAAACAATATGAATTCTCTGCTTTGAATGAAGAAAACTGTCATTTGAATCCTTTCGACCAATTTAAAATATGGATGCAGGAAGCCATAGAAAGTGAACAACTAGAACCTACCGCAATGGTACTTTCGACCGTTGACAGTCATCTGCAAGTACATTCGCGAGTGGTTTTACTTAAAGAGTTCAGTACTGTTGGGTTTACTTTCTATACCAACTACGAAGGGCATAAAGCACAACAAATTGAACAAAATAATAAAGTATCATTAGTGCTTTTTTGGCCAACTTTAGAGCGCCAGATACGGATTGAAGGTATGGTTGAAAAAATAGATGAAAAATTATCTAATGACTATTTTAATTCGCGTCCGCTCGATAGTCAGTTAGGAGCGTGGGCTTCGCCCCAGAGTAAAGTTATTCCGTCGCATGATTTTTTAGAAGAGCAATTTCAGAGTTATCAGATGAAATTTGGAAACGATGTTCCAAAACCACCACATTGGGGCGGTTTTATTGTAAAACCAACTACTTTTGAATTTTGGCAAGGACGCGCTAATCGTTTGCATGATAGACTGTTTTATCATTTTGATGAAGGTGCTTGGTCGATTTCAAGATTGGCACCGTAAATATGGCTGTAATATTCAGATTCAGTGATAAATGGGTGTAGATATCCGAATGCAAATGTAGTTTAATGTTTATTGGCAATTAAAGAGTATCTTTGCATCGCTTATTAAACAGATAATAAAAATGAATTTTACGGAATTAAATCTCAATGCACCTTTAGTTAATGCATTGAACGACTTAGGTATAACTGAAACTACAACTATACAAGAAAAAGCGTATCCTGTTATCATGTCTGGTAAAGATGTGGTTGGTATAGCTCAAACAGGTACTGGTAAAACCATTGCCTATCTTTTGCCCTGCTTGCGTCAATGGAAATTTACAAAAGAAAGACATCCACAAATTTTAGTCGTTGTTCCTACCCGCGAACTTGTAGTTCAGGTAGTTGAACAGGTTGAGAAACTTACTGTTTACATGAATGTGCGCGTAGTAGGTGTTTTTGGTGGTGTAAATATGATTCGCCAAACTCCCTTGCTTATGGAAGGTGTTGATGTGTTGGTTGCCACTCCCGGTCGGTTGTTAGATTTTGCTTTGAACGGTACATTGAAGTTAAAATCGATCAAACGGTTTATTATCGATGAGGTTGATGAGATGTTGAATCTCGGTTTTCGCCCTCAACTTATTCGCGTTATTGATTTACTGCCTTCAAAACGCCAAAATCTTATGTTCTCGGCTACCATTTCCGAAGAATTGAAAGATTTGGTTCACGATTTCTTCGTGGAGCCTGTTGAAATAGAAGCTGCTCCAACGGGAACACCATTGGAAAAGATCAAACAAATTGGTTTTAAAGTGCCGAACTTCTTTACGAAAGTAAACCTGTTGGAATTTTTGATGGAAACTACTCCGGAATTCTCTAAGGTGCTTGTTTTTACTTCAACAAAAAAACTGGCCGATGCCCTTTACGAGCAATTGGAACCTAAATTTGTTGGTCAGATTGGATTAATTCACTCCAACAAGTCTCAGAATAATCGTTTCGAGTCACTGAATAATTTCAAGGCCGGATTAAACAGAATGCTTATTGCCACTGATATTGTAGCCCGTGGGTTGGATATCTCAGATGTGTCGCATGTGCTCAATTTCGATGTGCCTGAAGTTGCCGAAAACTATATGCACCGTATCGGTCGTACAGGTAGAGCTGACAAAAACGGTGTAGCCATAACCTTTATTACCAAGGCTGATGCGGAATTCAGAGCTAGCATTGAATCATTGATGAACCGGAAGATTCCGATTGTAAAAATGCCCCAAGAGGTTGAGGTTTCAAGTGTATTGACGGACGATGAATTGCCACAAGTGAAAATGAAAAATACGCTTGTAACCCTACCTAAGAAAGAAGAAGGCGGTGCTGCATTTCACGAGAAAAAAGGCAAAAACCTAAAAGTAAATATGAAGGTTAGACGTCCGGAAGCCATGAAGCTGAAATACAAGAAACCTAAAACAAGGGGACAAAAGAAAACAAAATAATTTTTTATCGTTTTTTCGAGAATAGGGGAAAATACATTTTGATGTGTATTTTCCCCTGTTTTGTTTTTACCAAATGATACCGGGTGCCTGTTTACGTTTTTGAACATTTATTTATATCTATTGTTTTATAAGTTGAAGTCCTATTTGCCCATATAGCCTAACTATTAGATGTTTGGCATGGAAGATAGAAACTATAATATCAACTTAAAAGCAAAAGAATATGAAAAAAACATTACTAAGCATTATGCTTGTTATTTGTACAGTCGTATTTGTCTCTGCTCAAGAAGTGGTCTCAAAAATACCTGCACAAGGTGAAGTGATTCCTAATACGCATTGGTCCGTTTCTTTAAAGGCCGGTGCTAGCTATTTTCGTACTGGTGGTATGCAGTATAATTATGCTCGCCCTCTTTTTACCAGAAGTAGACTTGATTTAGTTAGTCTTATTGGCGGAACTGTTGAGTATACTTTCACTCCAATATTTGGATTAGGACTTGATGTGACTTATGTCAACTATAGTCGTTGGAATGATCTTAATATGGATAGAGTGAAGGATAATTATTTAGGTGCTAACACAAAGGATGTTGCATTATTCGGATCATTCAATCTTACCAACATTATTACTCCCAAAAGAACCGGTTTTTGGGAAAAGCTGAGCCTGTATGCCAATCTAGGCTCTGGAATTGCATTTTACAAGTACGATGTTTCAGGGCATGTTGCCAATTCAAATTCATTTTTGGCTCTCGGAGGGTTGAATCTTGAATACAATATCAGTAAATTGTTTGCTATTGGTGGTGAATTGCAATATCGCTACTATGCTAAAGATGATATGGGGTATTATCCCAATTATCAGCCAGCTGGATTCAGTGATGCTGCACTTGCTTCATTAAGTTTGCGCTATAAAATTAATGCTGATGGCGACAAAAAGCATGTCCGTAATATCGATGCGTTGGAATATGTTCCAATGGATGGTGATAATGATGGTGTTAGCGACTTGTTGGATAAATGTCCTGGTACCCCTGCCGGCGTAAAGGTGGATTCGGTGGGTTGTCCTGTTGATTCGGATGGTGATGGTGTGCCCGACTATCTTGATAAATGTCTAGAAACCCCAAGCGGTGTAACGGTTGATTCTGTTGGTTGCCCTGTGGATACCGATGCGGATGGAGTAGCCGATTATCTCGACAAATACCCCGGAACTCCAACTGGTGTTAAGGTAGATGTACAAGGTTGTCCAATTGATACTGATGGTGATGGAATTCCCGATTACTTGGATAAATGCCCTACAGTAGCCGGTGTTGCAGCTAATCATGGTTGTCCTGAGGAAGTTGCTTTACCTCCATTACCAATTGTTATGGGAGTCAATAACTTTAAAATTGGATCAGCAGTAATTAAACCAATCTTTGTTCCGATTTTGAATAGACTTGTTGATTATTTGAAAGTAAACCAAAATGTAGTTGTTGATTTGCAAGGCAATACTGATAGTACCGGTGGTGATGATATGAATCAAAGACTGTCTGTGAGACGGGCAAAATCTTGTGCCAGCTATTTAGTGAAGAAAGGCGTAACTACCGATAGAATAACTACTCAGGGATTTGGGGAGAAAAAGCCGATTGCCACTAACGCGACTGTTGAAGGTAGAGCAAAAAACAGACGCTGTGACTTTGTGATTAGTCGTAAATGATCAACTAAATATTCCATAAAAGAAAGGGTTACAGTTCAACTGCAACCCTTTCTTTTATTAGTCGTTTCCTCCTCTGAAACCTCCTCTGAAACCTCCACCATCGCTACCTCTATCGCCTCTTGGGTGATCACCTCCAGGAGGGCCAAATCGGTCCATTGGATTTGTTTCGGCAGGGTTATTCTTTGCTCCGGCAAATTTATTGATTTTAAGTGTAAAGCTCAACATAAAATAAGACGTAAGTGTATTGTATTTATTGAAAGAAATACTGTTATCTCCAATTGTTTGACGGATATTTAATTGTTGGTGAAGGATATCATACACTTTCAGTGCAATTACACCTTTACTTTTGAAAACAGTTTTATCAATTGTCGCATTCCATATTAATTGATTTTGATCAAAATTTCCATAACCTTGACGGGTAGTATAATTTAAATCTGTCCCGATATTAATGCTGTAAGGTAAATGTGCAACTATGTTACCAGCTCCTGTCCAATCAGTAATTTCTGTAGTAATTTTACTCAAGTTATTCACAGTGTTTGTGTATCTAACACCACCTCTAATGCCAATTTCGAACAAGTCTTGAGTAAAGGTCAATGATAAGTTTTCTCCTAAATTGTATGATGGTGTGTTACTTCTGTCGCCCAGAACAAAATTGTTGACATCAATTAATTCGTTATTCAAACCTTTTGAAGAGTAACCAATTGATCTGCTGTATCCTGCCGAAGTGGCTGTGTTGAATTGTAACCGTTTTTTAATAAGTGGTGTGTTGAACATCACATTACCAAATAAGCTAAATGGCATTACATCGGCATTGACAGTCTGGCTATATTGTTTCCCAGAATTATCGTATATACTATTTGTTACCAGCGCATCTTTCGTAAAATTTGCATTGATAAAAGTATTTAATGACGAAAATGTTTGGTCGTTAAAGCTGCTATACATAATTCTTAACGATTGATTAAATGCAGGATTCAGGTTCGGATTTCCAACAATTTCATTCATTAAGTTCGAATTGTTTTTTATGGGTTGCATTTGACTAATATCCGGTTGATTGGTTTGACCACGATAATCAATTCGAGCAAATTTCTTTTTTCCAAAATTATATTGTAGTCTGGCAGTTGGAGAAAAGTTAAATACATTTTTTGTGATAGGGACAGGTGTTCCGTTATTGTAAAGTATTGAACTGTAAGTTTGTGAAGGTTCACCTTTCATTCCAAACATTAAATTGTATTTTTTATCAATATAGCGATAATTTAACTCTAACGATTCTTTATTGAATCTGTTATCGTAATTGTTGCTGTATTCGTTGTTAATGCTTGTGTAGTCACCGTTTACATCTTTGTTGTATTGAATTTTGTCGGAAGTATTATAGGTATCACTAAATGAAACAGCAGTTTCTAAGAAGTTTTTTAAGTTCCATAACGGTTCTACCAACGACATGCGTAAACTTACATTGTATTTATTTGACTTATTAGTAGTTCGTTGATTGATAGTTGTATCCGAGGCAGTCAGAAAATTATAATTGTAGGATGTATTATAGCTTTCGTTGTCGTTTTGCGATATCCCGCTTTGAAAGTTTGCAGTAAATGTTCTTCCTTTTTTAGACGCAAATTTGTGGTTGTAAATAATTCCTAAGCCACCATTTAATGTTGTTCCACTTCCATTATTAATAGTTGTACCTCTACTGGTGCTATCTGCACCACTCAGGTATGAGTAGTCTCTATTGCTGTCGGAATAACTTTTATTGTAGCTTAAAGTTGGTTGAAAAATAATGGTATTTAAACTGTCCAACTTATATTCCATTTCAAGTCTTAAATTGGCCGAATAGTTTTCGTTATGTGCAATATTCTTCGAGTTATTTGTGTTGTTTAAGTCTTTTAGAAAAGTTGTTTGGTTACTTTCATTTATTGTTTCGTTACTCGAATGGTTTAGCGATGCATCACCACCAATTTTAATTTTATTATTAATTGTAGAGCTGTTGTTAACTCCGATGTTTTGAGTGGTATTGATACCGCTACTGATTCCACCAAAGCCACCACCGTTTCTACCGCGACTACTTCTGGAAGTATTTGCATTGTTTCCACCACCGGTTAAGGTAGTTTGCGTTTCGCCGTCAATCATATTTAAAAACATATTACCATCATATCTGACTTTATCCTCGGTGTCTAATCCAGCACCTCCGGAAATATTACCAAATGTTCCTCTTTTACGGTTTGTTTTGAAAGTAAGGTTGATAATCCGCTCTGTGTCATTGTCTTCAAAACCTGTCAATAATGCCATATCCGATTTTTGATCTAATACTTGAATTTTATCAATCATTTCGGCAGGAATATTTTTGGTTGTCATTTCTACATCGTCGCCAAAGAACTTTTTGCCATTTACACGAATTTTTTTTATTTCTTCACCGTTTATTTTTATTTTGCCATCAGATGTTACCTCAGCACCAGGCAGACGTTTTAATAAATCTTCTACCACCGCATTTTCAGTAGTTTTAAAGGCATTGGCATTGTATTCCAATGTATCACCTTTTACCACCATTTGCGCAGCTGTACCTTTTACCTCTACTTCTTTTAATAAATGGGCATTTTCTGATAATTGAATGCTTTTTAGGATCACATCTTTTTGTTGCATTGCAATGTTCTTGTAGTATTTTAGATATCCTATGGAACTAACAGCCAAAATATAATTACCCGGTTTTACTTTACTAAGCATGAAGCTACCTTTTAAATCGGTGTTACAGCCCTGAACCAATGTAGAGTCGGTTTGTCGTAAAAGACGAACAGTCCCTAACTCAATGGGTTGTCCGTTTTTTGAGTCAAAAACTGTACTTTGAATACTGCGCTGTGCATAAGCAGAAATGCTTAAGAAGAGAACTAGAGTGACTGTAAGATAAAATTGTTTCATATAATTTATAATTGAAATATATTTTTTGTGTTATTTTTAGATGTATAGATTATATTGACTTCTACTTGTGTAAAAGGTTTAATCAGTATCTCAAATTGAGTGAAATTTTGTTCTAATATTTAAAATTGTTTTGAGGTTCCTTGAGAACAATAGATATGAAACTTCTGATCTAAATATTTTGAATCGTAACTTTTTAGAATTCTTTGAATTACAAAATATTTCTTTGAAAATTCGAAATTCAATGAACAATCCGTTCAAAATTTACATTGTAATGAGTGATATACATGTTCGTATTTCTTTTGAATATGTTCTAAATTTGAAATAATTTCAAATAAATACAGCAAAACACGTAGTTTATCTATGTGAAATTAAAATTTTATTCTATATTTGCATCGAACATAGGATGTGAAAGCTTCTATTTTCATCAATTTTTTTTGACCAAACTAACGCTTGTTCAGTTTTGAAAATGATTTGTTGAATTTTAGATTGTCTTGTGTTCTTCTAACAATTAATCTTTATTTACTAATACTAAATTGCAGTCAGAATGAGTGAACAAGAAGAAAAACCCAAAAAAAATTCAAGAAGAAAGTTCTTACAAGAATTAGGAATTGTAGGCATAGGTTCAGTTTTAGGGGGTTCTGCAATTTTAGCCGGTATTAATTACGACAAAAAAAAGACTGCCAGTCAACGGATTCGGGTGCTTACTGCCGAAAATGAATTGCTGGAAATAGAAAAAAGCGACACTACAAAGGTAGCTAAAACAAAATACGAAAACCTTACTTATCTGCAAAAACAAGGACGTGATGGACTTGCCGGTAAGAGATTTGTAATGGTAATCGACCTTTCCAAGTGCAGAAATGCTCGTAAATGTATGGCGGCATGCAACGCAGCACATCATCTCCGTCCCGAACAGCACCATATTAACGTGCTGAAAATGGAAGAAACCGAAAATACTCCGGCATTTTACATGCCAAAACCTTGTCAGCATTGCGATAATCCTCCTTGTGTAGCCGTTTGTCCGGTTGATGCTACCTTTAAACGTCCCGACGGAATTGTTTTGATTGATAACGAACGCTGCATTGGTTGTCGTTTTTGTATTGCTGCATGTCCATACAGTGCACGTGTTTTCAACTGGGCAGAACCTCTGAATGCACAGGCCGATAAGGATTTGACATATAATGTAGAATTAAATGTTCCACAACGTAAAGGTACTATTAGTAAATGTTTATTCAGTGCCGACAGATTGCGCGAAGGTAAATTGCCATATTGCGTTGGTGCTTGTCCAAATGGAGTTTATTATTTTGGTGATGAAAATGAAGATGCAGTGACCAACGGTACTACAAAAGAAACTGTGCGTTTCAAAAAATTACTTGAAGATAATGGAGGCTATACATTGATGCCCGAACTTGGTACTCACCCAAGGGTTTATTATCTACCAGCTAAAGGAAAAGAATATCCATTCCAGGATAAAGATAAACCCGAAGCTTTAGAACACTTACGCGGATAATACAGCCATTTAGCAGCATAAATTCCATATTTATTCTTTGGCATTTGCATTCAATTGTGGATTATTAATTGAGAATTATTAATTGAAAGACATGTTAGGACAATCAACAACAGACAAAATTACATCCGATTTACTTCGACCAATCAGACTTACTAAAGGTTTTATGGCTTGGATGGGCTTTTTAGGTGTTTCATTAGTGGTGTGTTTAGGTGCATACGCTATACAATTAAAAGATGGTTTGGTTGTAACCGGCTTAGGCGATTACGTATCGTGGGGAATGTATATTTCCAACTTTGTGTTTTTTGTAGCTACCAGCCTCATCGGTATGTTGATAAGTGCTGTTTTGGGCCTTTCTGGTGCTAAATGGGCTTCGCCTCTGGCCCGAATTGCAGAAATTATTGCACTTGCATTTGCAGCTGTGGCCGGATTGGTTATTGTTTCGGATATGGGACATCCCGAACGATTGCTGAATGTCTTTATTCACGGTCGCATTCAATCGCCTATTCTATGGGATGTTACGGTGGTAACTATATATGTTTTGATTAGTGCGCTATTTTTATACATACCCCTTATTCCCGATTTAAAGATTTGTCACGATAAATTAGACAAATTACCTCCTTTTGCACGTAATATTTATAAAGTATTGTCGCTCAATTGGACTGGATCGCATGAACAGGAAAAAATTGTAAAACAACTGACCCGTGCTATTGCTATTTTTATTATTCCTGTGGCGCTGGCTATTCACACGGTAACTTCGTGGTTGTTTGCTAGTACTTCAAGAGTGGGATGGGATTCTACTATTTTTGGACCCTATTTCGTTACAGGTGCTTTTGTGGCAGGTAGCGCAGCGGTAATTATTGCTATGTATTTCTATCGGGAAAATTATAAATTGAAGGATTATATTACTGATTTCCATTTCGATCAAATGGGAAAATTATTGGTGCTAGTGTCGTTGGTGTATTTATATTTTAATTTGAATGAATACATGGTTCCTGCCTACAAAATGAAGAGATCAGATGCTTTGCACATTCACGAATTATTTGTTGGAACTCATGCATTGTTGTTTTGGTCAGTACAGATTTTGGGATTAATCTTACCAATTATTTTACTTCTTTTCAAGAAAATTAGACGACCTCTGCCGATGATGATAATTTCTATATTTGTTCTTTTGGGCGCTTGGTTTAAACGTTATATAATTGTTGTTCCAACTCAGGAAAATCCATTTTTGCCTATTCAAAATGTACCATTAAACTTTAAAGTTTATACTCCCACACTTATTGAAATACTTATTACTATTGCTCCATTTATATTGGCTTTACTTATCATTACCATTTTGTCGAAGATAATTCCTATAGTTTCTATTCACGAGACAATCGAAGAGTTAGAAGCAAAAAATAAATAATGCAGGCCGTATTAATCTATTAAATTATGCTTAAAAAAAATATTAAATTGAAAGTTGTATTTACAGTATTATTTACTGCGTTATTTTATTTTCAATCTGCAGCTCAACAAGGTTGGGATGTTCCTGCCGACAAGAAAGCCAAAAACAGTTATGTGAAATTCGATGGTGCCTCTGCTAAGGAAGGCGAAGCTATTTATACCAAAAACTGTTTGTCTTGTCACGGTAATCCTACCAAGGGCAATAGCATGAAGTCGCTAAAACCTGTTCCACCGGATTTGTCAGGTGCAAAAACACAAAAACTTACAGATGGTGAATTGTTTTATATCCTAAATACCGGTAGGGGTCTAATGCCTTCGTTTAGTAATGTGCTGTCGGAGTCAGATCGTTGGAAAGCTATATCTTACATTCGAAGTTTTAATAATAGTTATGTTCAGGTACTTTCAAAGACCGATCCAACAAAGAGCAAACTAGTAAAAATAAATCTGGATTACGATTCGCTTAAAAGTGTTGTTCACGTTCACGTTACTGCTGCCGAAAAGAGTGGGGTAGTAGCCCTTAAAAATGCTGAGGTAGTACTTTTTGCTGCCCGTTATTTCGGTAGACTTCAAATAGATAAAACCTTACGTACGGATAATAATGGCATGGCTACGTTTGGTTTCAATAAGACATTGCCGGGCGACAAGCAAGGTTATGTAAATATGATTGTAAAAGTAAATGATGATAATTATGGCGAAATAGAATCGCAAAGTAAAATGAAAATAGGTGTGCCGACCGACAAGCCAAGCTTAACAGAAAAAAGAGCTATTTGGAATGTTTTGGCTAAAGCACCTATTTGGCTGATCGTTCTTTATACTTCAGGAGTTTTGGTTTTTGGTGCGTTTTTACTCTTTATACTATATAGTTTATTTAGAATTAAAAAATCAGGTAAAAATTAAAAATTTGAAATCATGAAAAAATTAGCAATCATTGGACGTATTCTTTTTGCATTACCTTTTGGGATTCTTGGACTTAATCATTTTTTGATGACAGACGTTTTTCTGGGTATGATGTCTTCGTTTATTCCCGGAGGAGCTTACACTATTTTGGTTACAGGAGCTTTACTAATTGCTGCAAGCATAAGTATTATTCTAAACAAATACATTAAAGTTGCATGCTTCGGATTGGCAGGTTTGCTGTTCATTTTTATTATTTCAATTCACATTCCGGGCTTAGTTAATCTTGACCCTAAAGTAGCTCAATTTGCATTGATTGAACTTTTAAAAGATACAGGCTTAATGGGTGGTGCATTGATGATTGCTATTTATTACGATCAAATAAAAATTGAAAAGGAATAATTTCTATCAGTAGAGTATCCTAATTCTTCAATAAATCATAAAACATGAAAAAGCTAATTGCTTGTTCTTTTATTATACTTTTCTTCTTAACTGGGAGACTCTCTGCGCAGGTTGATCAATCGCCTGATGTGGGCATTATCGAGCACCTTGGTAGTACAATTCCTTTAGATTTACAATTTGTAAATGAAAAATCGGAGAAGGTAACCTTGCGACAATTGATAACAAAACCGACCATTTTGTCATTTGTATACTTCGATTGTCCGGGACTTTGCAGTCCATTATTGGAAGGTGTGGGGAATGTGATTCAAAAATCAGACTTGAAATTAGGGAAAGATTATCAGGTAATAACTATTAGCTTTAATTTCCGTGATACTCCCGAAAAAGCAAAGCAAAAGAAAGATCGATTTGTTCAACGTTATTCTAAAGGAAAAGGTGATGGATGGATATTTCTCACCACTGATAGTACTACCATTTTCAAGATAACAAACTCTACAGGATTTATAACCAAAGCAGTAGGATTAGATTTTGTTCATCCTTCGGCTATAATTGCGGTAAGTCCACAGGGTATGATAACCCGATATCTTTACGGAATTACCTTTTTGCCGGTAGATTTTAAAATGGCTATTCTTGAAGCCGGTAAAAATCAGCCAAGGACATCCATTCAAAAAATAATGATGCTTTGTTACAGCTACGATCCCGAAAGTAAACGCTTTGGATTGGACGTAACCAAAATAACGGGTTCAATTATTGTTTTCTTTCTGTTAGTATTTATAGTAGTGTTTTTGTTGAAACCAAAAAAGAAATAAATAAAATAATAAATAGATAATGAGTAATAGTACGGAAAAAATAGAATATGTAAGTTATCTGGATCATCAGGGAAAGTACAAAGGGCTACTTTCTTGGATTATGGCAACTGATCATAAAAGAATAGGGCTGCTTTACATGTACTCTATCATGACTTTTTTCTTTATCGGAGCTTTTTTAGGCCTGCTGATGAAGATAGAGATGATTGCGCCGGGTGAAACAATTATGAAACCGCAAACGTATAATGGGCTGTTCACGCTTCATGGTATTTTGATGATTTTTATGGTGGTGATACCAGGATTGTCGGCTGTGTTTGGTAACTTCTTTTTGCCGATTTTAATTGGCGCCAAAGATGTGGCCTTCCCGAAGTTAAATCGCCTTTCGTGGTGGATTTTTGTAACCGGTAGTATTATGGCAGTTGCATCACAACTATTAAAAGATGGACCTCCTGATACGGGTTGGACATTTTATGCACCTTATAGCTCAACCACAGGTACTAATGTAATTATGGCTACTGCAGCTGCTTTTGTACTTGGCTTTTCGTCTATTCTTACAGGGCTGAATTTTATTGTTACCATTCATCAAATGCGTGCACCAGGCATGAGGTTTTTTAATATGCCTTTGTTCCCTTGGGCATTATATGCCACTGCCTGGATTCAATTGCTTGCTACACCCATTATTGGTATCACGCTTTTAATGCTTATTGCAGAAAGGTTGTTTGGTATAGGTTTCTTCGATCCGGCACTGGGCGGTGATCCGTTATTGTTTCAACATTTATTCTGGATATATTCTCACCCTGCGGTATATGTTATGATACTTCCGGCCATGGGTGTGATTACTGAAATTATACCAACATTCTGTCAACGACAAATTTACGGTTACAAAGCCGTTGCTATTTCAAGTTTGGCGATTGCCGGTGTAGGATTCCTTGTTTGGGGTCACCACATGTATACTTCAGGTATGAGCGATCAGGCACGTTGGTTCTTTTCATTGTTGACATTTATTGTTGCAGTACCTAGTGCAATAAAAGTTTTTAACTGGATAACAACCATGTACAAAGGTTCCATTGATGTGAAACCGCCTTTTCTTTATGCTTTGGCATTTATCTTCCTATTTATTATTGGTGGTACCACCGGACTTTTGTTGGGATCGGTAGCAACTAATGTACAGGTTCATGATACGTCATTTGTTGTAGCGCATTTCCATTATATTATTTTTGGTGGTATGGGTTTTGCATTTTTCGCAGCCATCCATTATTGGCTACCAAAGATGTATGGTCGGATGTATAATTTCAAAACTGCGAACATTGCATTGGTGATCAATTTTATTGGTTTTAATCTGTTGTATTTCCCTCAATTTATTATCGGTATTCAAGGTATGCCAAGGCGTTATTTTGATTATCCACCGCAGTTTCAACCAATGCAAATTATTTCATCTGTTGGAGGTTTTATTCTGATTTTCGGATTAATTCTAATGGTTTACAATTTGGTGCAAGGTGCACGAAAAGGCGAACCTGCCCCAGCAAATCCGTGGAGAGGCTCTACACTCGAATGGCAGATTCCATCACCTCCATCGTTGGAAAACTTTGATGAAGAACCGGTAATTAAAGAAAATCCATACGATTACAAATAAAAGAGGTAAGGGTTAAAAAATAAGAGGCAAGGTAATTTGCTTAGATTAATAGTCAATTGAAAAACATATGAGCGAAAAAGCAATACACGTTGAAGAGCATAGAGACGACGAAGCATCAAAACTAGGGATGTGGCTCTTTATTTTTACCGAACTACTCCTTTTTGGAGGACTGTTTTTGGTGTACTCTATTTTTAGAGCACAATATCCAACTGCTTTTCACCAAAGTAGTCTGGAACTAAGTGTAACCATTGGTGCGATAAATACAGTTATACTCCTTTTTAGTAGTATGACAATAGCGATGGCTTTAACTGCTATCCAAAAAAACGACCAAAAACGTGCACTCATGTTTATTGGCATAACGTTGTTTTGTGCTGCCGTCTTTCTGGTAAATAAATACTTTGAATGGGGACATAAAATTGAACACGGTCTTTATCCCGGTTCTGCTTTAATGCCACTTTTGGACAGAGGACATCTATTGTATTTCAGTCTTTACTTTTTTATGACAGGGCTACATGCACTTCATATCATCATCGGGATGACGCTTTTGATTGTATGTCTTTTTAAAGTGAAAAGCAAGAATATAAATGATCATGATTATGTTTTGTTAGAAAACGGAGCGCTTTATTGGCACCTTGTGGATTTAATCTGGATCTTCCTTTTCCCACTTATGTATTTGATTTCTTGATGGGAGAGAAAGCTTATTTCCCAATTATGAATTTTGAATTATAAATCTTGAATTAATTAGTCGTTATGGCAAATAACAAAACGCATACAATCGAGTATCTTACATTATCAAAGGTTTTGTTGGTACTTTTGTTTCTTACTTTTCTCACTATAAGCGTGACATCATTCCATCTTGGTCCTTTCACGGTATCAATTGCTTTGCTTATTGCAGGCTTAAAATCCTTTTTGGTTCTTTCTAATTTTATGCACCTAAAGTATGAAAGCTTGTTGCTTCGGATTCTGGTAGCAATGGTTTTTGTTCTATTTGTGGTAATTGTTCTTATCACGTTTATCGATTATGCATACCGGTAATTGATTATATGTCTTAGTTTGTAACTCGTAACTATTAACTCGTAACTATATTATGTTCAGTAGCGCATCAAATTTTGTAAACGGAGTAGATTCAGCATTCCTCATTATTACGGGAATATCGGTCTTTTTTCTTGTTACTCTCACCGCAACGATGATTTATTTCGTTGTAAAATACAATAAGAAAAAGGGCAAACCGGCTGTACAGATCAAAGACAATTCATTATTGGAAATCACTTGGATCACTATTCCAATGCTTCTGGTTCTGTATATGTTTTATATTGGTTGGGAAGGCTTTTTGCCGATGCGTCAGGCACCAAGTGATGCTATACAGGTTACAGCCATCGGATCGATGTGGAAATATGAGTTTATTTATCCGGGTAATAAATCATCCGATACATTAGTTGTTCCGATAAACAAGTCTGTGAAGGTCAATTTAGGATCAAAAGATGTTTTGCATGGTTTCTCGGTTCCCGGTTTCAGGATCAAAGAAGACATGGTGCCTCAAAAAAAGAATTACTCGTGGTTTACAGCAGGTGAACAAGGCGACTTTGATATTTATTGTACCGTTTATTGTGGCGTGAACCACTCGTATATGCATTCTATAATACGGGTTGTAAGTGAAGCCGATTATAATAAATGGCTAAAAGCATTACCGGTTAAGAAGGCTGATAACTCGTTAGGTTTAAAAGTGCTTCAGAAAAACGGATGTATAGCTTGCCACTCCATTGATGGAACAAAATCGGTGGGTCCAACGTTTAAGAAATTGTATGGTTCAACCATTGATGTTACCACTGCCGGTGCCAGCCGCAAAGTAAAGGTTGACGATGCGTACATAGAATCATCTATCACCGATCCGAATAAGGATGTTGCAGCTGGATTTCCGCAAGGAGTGATGAAATCATACAAGGGTATTATTAAAGATAACGACATTAAGTTGGTTCGTGAATACCTGAAAACGTTGAAATAAGAATGAGGAATTACTTTCAAATAGTGCTGGCTCTGATAAAATATAAGGTTTCTATAGCAGTAACCTTTACGGCCATCACCGGATATATTGTTTTTTCGGGTCACTTTGATGTGCAGATACTGACATTAGTGCTGGGGGTATTTTTTCTTGCCGGAGGGTCGAGTGCGCTGAACGAGTGCCAGGAAAGTAACTACGATGCCAAAATGCCACGGACGATGAACCGTCCGATACCTACCGGCAAAATATCGCTGGTTGAGGCCACTCTGGTTTCTATCTTGTTTTTAGAGA
>Ga0209540_10000124_pt1 | contig 99732 bp, 108 predicted proteins | sample BarGraIncu01121A_FD_184501 | JGI IMG/M metagenome (GOLD analysis project Ga0209540, IMG submission 184501) | Arctic peat soil microbial communities from Barrow, Alaska - Barrow Graham LP Incubations 011-21A (SPAdes) (version 2) | ecosystem: Environmental > Terrestrial > Soil > Wetlands > Peat... | reverse complement strand
GTGCCGAATAAAGTAGAGAGTGCAACGATCAAGCAGTTATTGAACGAAGAATGTCAAATTTTAAGACAACAAACCTAAAAAATAACTATTTTTCAAAACCTAATTTTTTTATTGCGGATTTAAGGGAGTAAATGATTACGATGATAAAAGAGGAATATAAATACTCGGAACTTACGGGCAAAATCATAAAGTGTGCGATGATTGTTCATAGTACATTCAAAAAGTACAAATCAACTCAATCACAAAAATCGAACAAATCATAGTTCAGACGAATGACCAAACCGTTAAACATTAAAAAACAGATAACTCATGAAACGCTTAAAAAACCTATCACCACAGCCTTTGTGGAATTATTTCGAAGAAATTTGCCAGGTGCCACGTCCTTCGAAAAAGGAAGAAAAGATCATTCAGTTTTTGCTCGATTTTGCCAAAGAGCACGGTCTGAAGGCCCGTCAGGATGAAATTGGCAATCTCCTGATCAAAAAACCGGCAAGTCCCGGGCGTGAAAATGATCAGACGGTTATTCTTCAGTCGCACATGGACATGGTTTGCGAAAAGAACAGCGAGACGCAGCACAATTTCGAAACTGATGCCATTAAACCCTTTGTTGCCGGCGATTGGGTGAAAGCCGAAGGTACCACACTCGGTTCGGATGACGGCATTGGAATAGCTGCCCAGATGGCTGTGCTTACCGCTACAGATTTGTCGCATGGGCCCATCGAATGTTTGTTCACCGTTGACGAAGAAACCGGACTTTCGGGAGCATTTGCTTTGCAGCCGGGATTTTTGAGTGGCCAAACGTTGCTCAATCTTGATTCTGAAGACGAAGGTGAGCTGTTTATTGGCTGCGCCGGAGGAATTGATAGTGTTGGAACTTTAAATTTTACTCCTGAAGAATTACCAGTTGGTTCGTTTGCCATCAAACTGGAAGTGAAAGGCTTGTTGGGCGGTCATTCTGGCGACGATATCAATAAAAACCGAGGAAATGCCAATAAAATCCTTAACCGTTTTTTGATGGAGGCTGATCGTAAATTTGATTTGCACCTGGCCAACTTCAATGGTGGAAACCTCAGGAATGCCATTGCCCGTGAGGCGTTTGCTGTAGTGGTGGTTCCACATTCTCAAAAGGAAAACCTGATTGTTGAATGGAATGTTTTTTCTTCGGAAATGGAATTCGAATATGAACGTTCGGAACCCAAACTCAGGTTACTGCACCAATCGGTTGATTTGCCAAAATTTGTAATTGATTCGGACACAAAAGCACGATTGTTGAAATTGATTGCCGCCTGTCCTCACGGCGTTTTGGAAATGAGTAGCAGAATGATCGGCATGGTTGAAACTTCCACCAATCTGGCCTCGGTGAAATTTTCAGGCGACAATGAAATTGTGGTAACCACCAGTCAGCGGAGCGAAATTGAGGGCCGCAAATACATGGCTGCTGAAATGGTCGATTCTGTAATGAAACTGGCAAGTGCCTTGGTTCAGCATTCCGACGGATATCCGGGATGGACACCCAATCCTGATTCAGCCGTTGCCAAAATTGCTGCTACTTCTTACAAAAAACTGTTTGGAACTGAACCAAAAATAAAATCCATTCATGCAGGTCTCGAATGTGGTTTGTTTCTTGAAAAATACCCCGAGTTGGACATGGTTTCATTCGGCCCGACCATCCTTGGAGCCCATTCTCCTGACGAACGGATCAACATTGAAACAGCGAATAAATTCTGGAAATTGCTGGTTGATGTGCTTGAAAATATTAGGTAGTTTAATGTTAACTCATCCGATGACTCCAAGTCATCGGATGAGTATTTTGTATTTCGGTATTTTGGTAAAAATTTGCATCTTCACCCTACCAAAAAACTAAACCATGAACCGAAAATTATCCTTTCTTCTTTTTGTTGCAATCTACTTTTCTTCCGTGTTGTTTATTCAAGCCCAGGAAAACTGGACCCACCTTCGCGGAAGCAAGCTCGACGGGCATTCTGTCAGTACTCAGGCTCCGGTAACCTGGAGCGAAACCAGCAACATTTTGTGGAAAACCGAAATCCGGGGAGTTGCATGGTCATCACCGGTGGTTTTTGGTGATCAAATCTGGACCAGTTCGGCCACGCAAAACGGAGAGGAAATGTTTGCCGTTTGCACCGATTTTACTTCAGGAAAGATTTTGAAAGAAGTTATGCTTTTTAAACCCGATTCGGTTCAGCACATTCATCCGACCAACAGTTACGCAACTTCAACTCCTTGTATTGAAGATGGTTATATGTATGTTCATTTCGGGACTTACGGAACTGCATGTGTTGACACAAAGAACTTCCAAATTGTTTGGACTCGCACTGATCTAAATTGTGAGCACATGCAGGGAGCTACTTCTTCTCCAATACTTTACAAGGATTTGCTGATTTTGCACATCGAAGGTACAGATGTTCAGTACCTGATTGCTCTGGATAAGCATACCGGCAAAACGGTCTGGAAAACCGAACGTCCGCAGGAATTTTACAAGGATATTGCACCAGTTTCCCGAAAAGCTTATTGTACACCAATTGTGGTTGATGTCAACGGTAAAGATCAATTAATCAGCAATGGTTCTCAGCTTGGAATTGCCTATGAACCTGAAACAGGAAAGGAGATCTGGCAGGTTTTTTATGGCGACGATTCAACTGTTAGTATGCCTTTGAGTTACGGCGGTATGGTTTATGTCAATTCGGGCTGGATGTTACCAAAAGATGGTAGTCCGTTTTATGCCCGCTTGCTGGCTGTCTATCCAACCGGAACCGGCGATGTAACCAAAACGCATGTTCCATGGGAAGTGGATATAGATGTACCTCAGATTTCGACTCCCGTGATTGTGGATAGCCTCATTTACATGGTTCACGAGAGAGGAACCCTCACTTGCCTGAATGCCAAAAGTGGAGCTGTTGTATGGAAAGAAAAACTGAAAGACCAGTTCAATGCTTCGGTTTTGTATGCCTCAGGAAACATTTATTTGTTTAGCCTGAAGGGAAAAGCCTATGTGATCAAACCGGGATTGACTTTTCAGCCAGTCGCTGAAAATCAGCTGGATGGACAGGTGAAAGCAACTCCGGCAATCGTTTGCGACAACATCATATTTCGGACTGACAAATTTTTGTATCGGATTGGAAAATAGTGAAAAGTGTTCAGTCGCTGTCTCAGTTTTTAGATTAAAGTTGGCATCAGAATGAAACTTACGTTTGAGATGCTGAACCAATTCGGAAACGAGTTCAACGTGATTCCTCATGACGTTCCAATTATAGTCTTCGCTCCTATGAAATGTCACCCTGAACTTGTTTCAGGGTCTATCGTCTATTCAATGTTGAAGAAACAATTGATTCCTCCATCAGATTTCAAAGCTTATTTGAAATCTGGAACCTTATTTTGTTTCAGAACAAGGAAAACCCGAAAAGTCAAAAAAACATAAATCTTCGGAATCGAATCTGGAACTCCGACCTTTTGAGGCAGACTCAAGGAATAAACTTGTAACTTTGAGCCTGAAAATTCTAAGCATGAAAACAGAAATAATAACTATAGGCGACGAGATTTTAATCGGCCAGATTGTTGACACCAATTCTGCCTGGATGGGGCAACAGCTCAATTTGCACGGTATCGAGGTTTATCAGGTAACTTCGGTTCACGATGACCACGACCATATTCTGAAAGCCATAGCAGATGCTGAAAAAAATGCTGATCTGGTGTTGATTACCGGTGGCTTGGGTCCGACAAAAGACGATATTACCAAAAAATGCCTGTGCGAATATTTCGGAACAGGATTGGTATTTCATCCTGAAGTTTTAGAACATGTCCGGTCACTTTTGTCGTCCAGAAATGTGACGATCAACCAGCTAAACCGCGATCAGGCAATGCTGCCGGCAAGCTGCACCGTATTGCATAATTCAGCTGGAACGGCCTCCGGAATGTGGTTCGAGCGTAACGGGACCATTTTTATCTCGATGCCGGGTGTTCCTTTCGAAATGGAAGCCATCATGTCTGAAGAGGTTTTTCCCCGTCTGGTGAAACTTGGAATCATGCAGTCGATTGTGCATAAAACCATTCTGACACTTGGATTACCAGAATCGATGCTGGCCGAAAAGATTGAAGAGTGGGAGAGTGCCTTACCCGACTTTATCAAACTGGCCTATCTTCCCAGCGCATTGATGGTTCGTCTGCGATTGAGCGCTTATGGAACCGATCAGGCAAAACTTGAAGCCGAAATTGATAAACAGGTCAAAGAATTGCTGACCATTATTCCTAAATATGTCTTTGGGTTTGACGATGATAACCTTGCACTTGTCATTGGCCGGATGCTGGTTGAAAACTCCAAAACCATGGCAGTGGCCGAAAGTTGCACGGGCGGAAATATTTCACATTTTATTACATCAAACCCAGGCAGTTCGGCTTATTTCAAAGGTGCGGTTGTTGCCTATTCCAACGAAATAAAAAACAAACTGCTCAATGTTCCGCTGGAAATGATTGAAGCGTATGGCGCTGTTAGTCAGCAGGTAGCTGAAGCAATGGCTGTTGGAACCCAAAAAGCATTGAATGCCGATTACACAATTGCAACTACCGGAATTGCCGGTCCTGACGGAGGGACAGAAGAAAAACCGGTTGGGACTGTTTGGATTGCTGTTGCCGGTCCTTCCGGAGTGAAAAGCGAAAAATTTATTTTCAGACATAATCGCGAAAGGAATATAATACGCTCGACGCAAACTGCGTTAAATCTATTACGCATATTCATTTTAACCGAAAATACAGATTCAAAATGAAAAGAAAACTAATCATTGCCTCAGGAATCGTAGTTCTCATCATTGGAGTATTGGCCATCCTTCCGTATTTGTACAAAGACAAGCTGCTTGCAAAAGTAAAAACCACGTTGAACAGCCAGGTCAATGCGAAAGTTGATTTTAAGGATTTCAAATTGTCGATTTTTTCGCAGTTTCCAAAGGTAGAAATTGAACTTCAAGGACTTTCGATTATTGGTATCAACGAGTTCTCGAAAGATACGATCTTGTCGGCAAGTTCTATTTCGACCAATATTTCGCTGATGGATTTGATCCGTAACAAAGGTCTTGAATTGAAAAGCCTGACGGTGGACAATCCGCGAATTCTGTTGATGGTAAGTAAATCAGGAGCTTCCAATTGGAACATTACTAAAACTTCAGCAACCACATCACCTGCGCCAGTCACTGCAAAAGCCAGCACGCCTGCAAAAGCTTTTAAAATGAAGTTGAGCGATATCCAAGTTAATAACCTGAATTTGATATACGACGATCGCCAAATGCCAATGAAAATGCAGCTTGTAAATACCGTCCTGAAATCATCAGGAGAAGTGGTTGGATCACTTAATAATTTTGATATAAAAGCAGAAGCTGGTGAACTTATTTTTGAATATAATTCGGTTAAATATATTTCGAAAACCAAGCTGAAGGCAGAGACTTTATTGAAAGCTGATTTGGGGAAAATGAACTTTGCCGTCGATCAGGGGAAATTGTGGGTGAACAGCCTTCCTCTTGAAGTAAACGGAACTTTCGCAATGCCCAACGACAGTATGCTTTTCGATTTGGCTTTCAAAAGCGAAAAGAGCGATTTTGCTACCATTCTGGCTTTGGTTCCTGCTGATTATCAGAAATATCTCGAAAAGGCCACTATCACCGGGGCGGCCGAGTTTAAAGGTTCGGTGAAAGGGTTGTTCTACAAGGAAATTTATCCGGCTATTGATGTTTTACTGGCTGTTAACAATGCCAGTTTCAAATACAAAGATTTGCCTGAAAGTGTTAAGGATATTCAGGTTTCGGCTCAGATTAACAAACCCGAAGGTGACTTGAATTTGCTGAAAGTGATTGTTGAGAAAGCTCATGCTTCGATCAACAATAACCCGATTGACTTGACCTTGAATTTGAGCGAACCGATGACCGATCCAAACATTGATGCTTCTTTTGCTGGAACCGTAGATTTTAAATCGCTGAAACAGGCGATTCCGATTGATAGCCTTGATATTACCGGGATAATGAAGGCGAAAATGCAGTTCGCCGGACGGATGTCGGCCATCGAAAAACAGGAGTATGAAAAGTTCAAATCGAATGGTGAGGCAACAATTCAGAATTTCAGGATTGTAAGTAATAAACTGACCAAACCAGTTGAAATCAGTCGGGGACAAGTAAATGCCAATGCCAAACAGATAACGGTAGATCAATTTGACGGCAAAATTGGGCAAAGTGATTTTTCGCTTCGCGGTGATGTGAGCAATTATCTGGCATATATTTTCAAAAATGGAGTATTGAAAGGCAATTTTAACCTGAAATCTTCCTTCATGAATTTTACTGAGTTATCGAACATTATGAAACCGGAAACAAAACCGGCAGCCAAATCAACCCCGCAACAGGCTGAAAATAAAGCTGTACAGGCTGCTCCTACCGCACCGGCTGATTCGGTGGTTGCGTTTCAGGTGCCTGATAAACTTTACCTGAGTTTTCAATCTGCAATACAAAAGGCGGTATATGATAAAATGCCGATCAATAATATTAACGGATTGGTCGATGTAAAAAACAGAAAGATGGAACTTTCCAATCTTTCGATGGAAATGTTGCAGGGAAAAGTAGCAATAAATGGTTCATATACAAGTAATACTGAAAATAAACCATTGTTCGACTTCAAACTGAACATGGAAAACCTCGACTTGCCATCTGCTTATCAGTCAATCAGTACTTTTCAGCGATATGCGCCAATTGCCGGCAAAAGTCAGGGAAAATTCTCCACACAGTTTGGCCTTACCGGAGCAATGGATGGAAAGATGAACATTGTGCCGACCAGTTTGAACGGGTCGGGGATTTTCAACACGTCAGGATTGATGATTGTTGAATCGCCAATTTTTGACCAGATTCGCGGGATCATTAAAAAGGAGAAGCTTAAAAACGTAAAAATCAATGATTTTACGGCTAAATTTCAGTTCGAAAATGGTCAGCTCACCTTGAATCCATTTAAAACTACAATTGCTGATCAGCAGACTACCATTTACGGAAGTTTGACCGCTTCGCGCGAAATAAACCTGACCATGGATTTTTTAGTTGACCGGAATGATCTTGGTTCAGATATCAACAAAGGTTTGGGATTATTGCCGGGATCGGAGAATATTAAAATGATCGATGCTTCAGTAATTCTGAAAGGAGCACTGAGCAAACCGGAAGTTTCGCTCGACTTAAGCAAAGCGCGCGCTCAAATTGAACAAGAAGTGAAAAAAGCCTCGGTGGAACAAATCAAAGGTTCGGTTAAAAAGATTGGCGATGAGCTGAAGAAGTTATTTAAATAAAAGCCCCTCTAAATCTCCCCAAAGGGAGACTTTGGGGTATTGAAGGTTCCGAACGATTTTGCTTTTTTTTATCATTTGTTTCAAATTCAAAGAATAAATCTCCGAATACAGGTTCTTTGTATATTGATTGATGTAATCTTTCAATACCGGAGTTGCCACGCCCCGAACCATGTAAAAGCCGAAAAGAATGGCAATCCCGGCAAAACTTATTTCTACTGATGTTAGGATAAAACCAAGTGACAGAAGGATGATAATGAGAAGCAAAGTGCTTTTCCGGCCCAGCAACCGTTCAATCCGGTACGAAAACATGGATGGTTGCAAGTAATCCTCCAGCGACTCCCGCCAAAGCTTCGGCAAAATTGCCAGCCGAAGTAATCCTCCCTTCAAATTTAATGTACTCGCTTTCCCTGTTTTGGGCCTTGAGCGAATCGTACAGCATGGCAGAGTCGGCTCCTGAAACGAAGCTAAAACCAATTCCGAGGATAACTTCAGCAATGGCGAAACTGGCAAAATCGGACGAAATACTGTAAATAATGATGCCAATGATTCCCAGAAATGCACCAAATAGAATTGTCCGACGGCAACCCCAAACATCGGCCAGATAGCCGGAAGGTAATTCCGTGGCAACCATCGCGATCGAGTAAATCGATTTCAGAAGAAATATTTGTGACATGCTCAGTCCATTGTCCTGATAAAACAGGACAACAATTGGCATTACCAGATTAAACCATTTGGCAACTTTAATCAGGTATAACTGAAGTGTATTTTCCGGCAGATTTTTCAAACTGAATTTTGTGTAAAAATAGAAATTCTGTTCGGGTTGGGTTTCTTTATATAAAATTGGATTTAGGATTTTAACCTAAATTTTATGAGCTGAAATCGCCGGTATATTATATTGTACAATATGTGGTTTCAGAGAAATTGTTACAAAAAGTCGTAAAAAATGGTGTGATTTTAATAAAAATGATCACAAAAGCTTCGAAATGGTCATTCAGTTGCTATTTTTGTGATGAAATATTGAATAATCTGACAAATTAGATTTTTAAAATAACCTAAAAAGTAGAATTAATGAAACTATTTATCCCCCAAAATTACCAGTCTTTGCTTGATGTGAACCAGACTGAAAAGGCCATTAAACTTGTGAAAGACAGTTTTCAGCAGGATCTGGCATCAGAGTTGCGATTACGGCGCGTTACTGCACCTTTATTTGTTTTGAAAGGAACCGGTATCAACGACGATTTGAATGGAATTGAACGACCTGTAAGCTTCCCGGTAAAAGAATTGGGCGACCAAATTGCGGAAGTTGTACATTCCCTGGCCAAGTGGAAACGAATGACATTGGCCGATCTCAAAATCGGCTATGGCTACGGTTTATATACCGACATGAATGCCATTCGACCTGATGAAGAACTGACTAATATTCATTCACTTTATTGTGATCAATGGGACTGGGAACGAGTTATTACTGATGAAGATCGCAATCTTGATTTTCTGAAGAAGATCGTCCGGAAAATTTATTCTTCATTTCTACGGACGGAGTTTATTGTTGCAGAAAACTACCCTCAGATTAAACCGATACTTCCTGACGAAATCACCTTCATTCATGCTGAAGAACTGGAAGAATTGTATCCAACACTGACCATAAAAGAGCGTGAACACGAAGCTGCAAAAAAGTATGGAGCTGTGTTTATTATTGGTATCGGCGGTGTATTGCCCGGAGGTGAAAAGCATGATGGTCGCGCTCCTGATTACGATGACTGGACCACACCTACAATTGGCAACCGCAAAGGACTAAACGGCGATATCCTTGTTTGGAATCCAGTAATGGAAACTTCGCTGGAATTGTCTTCGATGGGCATTCGTGTTGATAAAGAAGCGCTTTTAAAACAATTGGCTATCTCAGGAACCGAAGAACGCAAAAATTTATACTGGCATCAGCGTTTGCTAAATGGTGAACTTCCTCTTTCAATTGGTGGTGGAATTGGTCAATCACGTTTGTGCATGTATTTTCTTCGGAAGGCACATATTGGAGAAATCCAGTCGAGTATATGGCCTGATGAAATGAAATCTATCTGTAAGGATAATAAAATTGAATTGATATAATTCAAAAAAAACAATGATACCGGCTGTTGCAGCCTATTTAACTGTGATTTCCAGTTTCTTTTTGTTTTTTCAAAAATCGTCGCTGAAGGTTAGCTAAAATTTATATATTTGCAACCGCTTAAAAGGATGTCTCGGTAGCTCAGCTGGATAGAGCAACGGCCTTCTAAGCCGTAGGTCTTGGGTTCGAATCCCAACCGGGATACAAAAATTTCAAACACCAACTTCTTAAATGCTGTCAATCCCGTGATTGACAGCATTTTTAGCAAAATTGGTTGTGATAGATGCCCTTAAATATTCGTAGTTGAAGTGTAGTTGAGTTCGTTCGTAGTTAATTCGTACCAAAAAATGGCAACAGCAAAAGTTTTCATCGATCCTAAAAAAGTGAAGAAAAACGGCCTTTGCAGCGTTTTTCTGACGGTGAATATTGATTACAAAAAGTTGTATTTCTCGACTGGGGTAAATGCCGATCCTGTTCGGTTCGACTTCGAAAGAGGCAGGTTAAAAGGAAATACTCCAGCAATAAAGGATAGTAACCTGATCATTGAAAATTGCCTGGCAACGATGAACGACATCTTTGTCCGCTACCGGTTGCAAAATATACCTATGACTGCGGACCTGCTGAAAAATGAATGGCTGAACCCATCGAGGCGCATCGACTTTTACGCTTTTGCAGCTGAAGCGATAAAGGAGCGGAGCAAGGAAATGATGAAACAGACCACAAAGAACCACTATACCAACATTGAAAAGTTGAAGAAATTCAAGGCTACATTGATGTTTTCAGAAATTACACCTGATTTTATTGACCGGTACCGACGAAATTTGAAGGTAAAAGAACACAACGACATCAATACGGTGCATACCTCGCTGAAGATTCTGAAGGCACATTTGAATATTGCTATAAAGAAAGGAGTGATCAGGAAAAATCCGTTTGACGAAATTCGCCTGGTAACAGCCGCACCCGACCGTGTATATCTCACGCAAAAAGAGCTGGCTATGATGTGGGATGCCTATTGTGCTAAAAATATGACTGACGATAAACTGAAGGTATTGCGCCACTTCCTGTTTATGTGCTATACCGGAATCAGGATCAGCGATTTAAAGTCGATGCTGAAAGACGAAGTAAATTCAGGAAGGTTGATTTTTCAGGCCGAAAAAACAAAGAATATCAAGAAGAAATACATTAAAATACCGCTCAATTCGTATGCTTTAAAATTGATTAAAGACGAAAATTCACAGACCAACATGCTTTTTAACCCCATTTCGGAACAAAAGTTGAACAAATATATCAAGCTAATTGCCGGAAAATTGGGAATTGATAAACCGGTGACAAACCATTCGGGCCGACATACATTTGCTACGCTATACCTCGAAAGCACCAACGATTTGGCTGGGTTGCAGTCGCTTTTAGGTCATTCGCGCATTACCGACACGATGATTTATGTGCATGTTACCGAAGCCAATACTTTCAAGCAAATGGATATGTTTGAACAGGCGATGGCAAAAAAGGAATAGCCCAACCTACAACAAAAACCCCCAGTCCAACACGTGAACCGGGGGTAAACCTAAATCTATGAAAAAAAATGAGAAGAGCCTAAACCTGTGAATCTGCCCGAATGGTTATTGGCCCATCGGACTGTATATTTTTTGCAGTTGTATTTTGATTGATCATCTCCTTAGTGTAAAGGCATAATAGAAATCCAAAATCACAATTCAACTTGTAGGTAGGCACTTTAGACATTACAACATCCTTATTTAAGTAGCCCAAATCGAGAGAAGTATTCAAACTTTTCTCAATTGCCAAACCTCCTTCCTCCTTAACCACTACGGTTATAGGTGCTAGTTGATTATACACAACAAAATTGGTAGTTTGCGGAACAAATGCGTAAGCCATTGCCGGGGCAATGGCGGGCTGTTCTGAAACAAACGAAACCTGACCAGGTGGCGACTCGCTGCCTGAGCGCGAAGCTGTCGAAGGCAGGGATATCATTAACCCGATCGCGAAAATGCAAAATGCAATAAACCTTTTCATGCGATGAATTTTTGGTTATTAATAATGAAAATCAAATTTTCAGATTTTTGTCTGAAGGCGAATGGACAGATTTAGATTGCTTCGTGCCTCGCAATGACGATAAACGGAGCGTTCTTATCACCCCTACGTTTGGAGGGGCGGGGGGAGGCTTTTACTTTGCTATAAAATACCCACCAACCATTCCCGCCAATCCCCACACCCACGGGCGCGTGTACCACTTTTTTGACGATGTGACCGTAAATTGGTTGCCGCTGATGATAGTTGCGTTTGGGTCGGACATATAAATAGATATGATGTTTTTTGATTGGATCACGTCGAGCGAGGTTTTGTAGTTATAATTGCCGGTAACATCCCTGTTCACTATCCGGCCAGCGAACGATAAATATTTATTGTTCCAATCGAATACAGATGCCCGAATTGTATCAACCGAATTTCGGTAAACCGTGTCGCGCAAAACGGTTGTAAACTGCCCGGCAACCCTTAATTCGGTTTCGAGTGCGCTGTTTATTTTGCGCCAGTTAATATCGCGGCGCTTGAGTTCTTTGAGACTATATCCGGATTCTTCCAACGATGCTTTCAGATTATCGCGTTCAATCTGAATTGAATTAATTTTGAAGGTAAGTGCACCGGATTTGTCTTTATACACTTTAACCGTGTCATTCAGAACCGCGTTTTCTATTGCAAGGATCTGGATGGTGTCTTTTTGTTTCTCAATTTTGCGGTTCTGCCAAAAGAAAACGCCAAGTCCAAGTAAAACCAGACCGATAACCCACCAATATTTTTTCAATTTTGCTTTCATTTTTCGTATGGTATTAAGTGATCTGCAATAATGTAGATTGATTTCTTATTCCTGAATTTATTATAAGCGCCTTCGCCTTCGTCTGATCCCGCTTCGTTTGTATTGCCTTCCTTCAGTGAATAGTTCCATTTTGATTCTGCGTAGATCATACCAATATGCCCAACCCTGTTCTTGTTTGGAATGAAAAACCCGGCGCTATCTCCCTTTTTAGCGACAAATGAAATAGGTGTTGGCTTATCTCGCCGGTAAACAACATTTGTTTTAAACCAGTCAGGACAATAAGCTGAATGAGGATTCTTGAGACCGGCATCATCAAATATTTGAGCCTGCAAAGCGGCGCACCAGGCATAGCCCTTTCCAAGCCCAACATTTCGGAGTATTGCTTCAACTTCCGGCCCATCATTATTGCCTGTTTTCTCACGGATTCCGATGTATTTGTCGGCACAGGCAACGAGCTTGTCACGTAATGGAGAAGTCTGTATTTGCGCCTGAATTTGCAGGGAAACAAATAGCAATATGAGGGTGATGGTTTTCATAGGGCAAAAGCCAGAACTGCCGCGATAAAACAAAACAGAAATATTCGTAAATAAGATATTAGTACTTTTTGCCATGCTGTAAGATCGGAAATACCCCCTGCTGTTTTCTCGTCAAGAGAATCCCATTCATCCGGGTGAGCATGTTTCATCCAAAAAAAAGCACACCATAAAATTACAGCGGCACCCAGAATTCCAAAAGGTATCTTTTGAATATATTCAACCGGAAAACTGACTGTACTTGTAAAACTCACGTAGGAAAATAAGCATATCGCTACAATTGCGATGAAAATGATTATGTGCATTTTGCACCAATCGATGATTGATTTTAGTGTTTTCATGTAGTTTATTTTGATTCATTCTTTAATATATCCGCAAATACAGAATCGTAACACCATTGATAATGATACTTTTCAAGGGTTTCATCTTTTCTTATAACATATCTTTGATCCCTATATTTATCTCCGGCATCTATAATTGACTTCGCATTCAAAAGTGATAGCGTATCTTTTTTCTCTGCCTTATTTTGAACTGTTATCCAAGTTACAGCAACCACTGCGCTACATAATATAACAACACCAAAAACAAAAGCTAAAACTTTCCAGATTAATCCAAGGACTTTTTTTTCAAAATTTTCATACTTAATAGCTTGCTTTTCCAAATGTTGACTGAATTCGGTGTCATGTTTTTCTCTTTGTACTTTTAAATGTGCACTGAACGCTTCGTCGTGTTTATTTTCTTGATTTTTTAAATATGTAAATATTGCTCCATCAGCTACTACTTCCTGATTTTTCAATGAAAGGTTTTGTTTCGTTTCAAAATTATTGAACATTTCGTATGAATGTACTTCAAATTTTTCCAGTACACCATCTACGCGTTCATTAATATTTGATAGGCATTCATCGCATTTGTCGGCAATTACTTTTTGTGATTCACACATAATTCAGTAGAGTTATAATTCCGGGTATCAGCCGGAAGTTTTTAAATATTCCAGATAAAATCTTGTAATTCTTTAATCGTGTTCAAGACCCTTTTTATTCAAAGATGGGCCGTTTGGCGATTGAACGAAAGGACAAACTTCGACAAGCTCAGTTGCCAAAAAAAGGCAGAAGGATATGGTTACCTACTGCCTCTTGACGTTTTTGGGTCAAACTGAAATTTGTCAAATAGTGATTACAAATCACTAGCTAAGAGGTGACGATTGCAAATCGTCACCAGCCGATGCGAACTTTGTGTCATATCCGGAGGAGCCGGTTTTGATATTAGCTCAGCGTATAATACTTGTTAATTTTTTTGATTACTGTCATGAAAGGCAACTCCTCTTTGTATTTTTCGAGCTGTGTTATCAGTACGTCCGATCCGGTAAAGAATACACGCGGAAGGGTGCATTCCGGTGTATTGAATTGCACTGTGGCGTACTTCCCGCTTACATTCTTGCTGAACTTCGATTCTGACAATCGGAAGGCAATAATTTCAACTTCCTGATTCAGTATTTCGTCCAGTTTTACCTTTGCACCGTCGAGTGGAGTTTCCTCGCTCGAAAAATCACTGAAACGCTTCATCTACAATTTGTTTGACCTGCCCCCGGAATAGCTGATATTCGTCATACTGCTCCGGATGAAGGTCTTTGTTGTTGATTACCGCAATTTCGTCATCAACGAGCGGATATTTCGTTTTCATGATTGCCCGGATAATTGCGCCACGTTCCGGGGCATCACAATTGACATACTCATAATCCCAGCTCTCTGTAACCGTTTCGTCCATATTGGTTCGGTCGTTGCGTGTGATATTCCACCGCACCTGTACTTTGTCGCCCATCTGCACGATAGCATCAGGCCGATTGTTTGAATTTCCCTTCATTTTTGAAATATTTAGTTGTTAACCTGTATGTGTCTGCATGTTTCAACCAACCCCAGTAACTACTCATGCTTTTGGGATGGTTTAATTTACGTTTCATTTGCTGTACTATTCTTTTCCTGACCAATGTGTATCCATGAAAAAATCGGTATCCCAAAAAATCAAGCCCCCTTTTATCAATCGGAAATACCTGGTAGTTTGATTTTAAATTAAGATTCAGGTTTTCTACCAGATAATGATTGATGGCAATAATGTGGGCGTGTAGTTCTTCTTTATTACTCCCTAGTACCACAATATCATCACAATACCGGAAGTAATAACGGCAGCCCAATTCCTCCTTGCAGAAATGGTCGAAATAGGCCAGATAAATATTTCCAAACCACTGACTGACATAATTGCCTATTGGTATTCCTGAAGCTGAATCAATAATCTGATCGAGCAATTCAAGCAGGTCATTGTCTTTTATTTTCTTCCGGATAATCAATTTCAGGATGTCGTGGTCAATGGATGGATAATACTTCCGCACATCGGCTTTCAGGCAATAACGGGTATTCTCAACATCTTTCAATGCCAGCTTTACCCGCCGCACACCGTCGTGTATTCCCCTGCCTGGTATAGTGCTGAAGGTATCGCGGATCAATAATGACAACCATAGTTTTTGTACTACCTGTATAATGCAATGATGCACGATCCGGTCAGGGAAAAACGGCAATTTGTATATTTCTCTGACTTTATTTCCGCTTACTTTAGTGAATACTTCATAATCACTGGTCCGGTATGTTTTATTAGTGAGCATCACCTGTAATTTATCCAGGTATTTGTCTGGATTGGCTTCAATGGCTTCCACTTCGCTGTATTTCATTTTGCCCTTTTTAGCCGCCGCGTATGCCGCCGCTATGTTTTCGCGGCTGCATAATTCCTGATATAAATTTCCTTTTCTTTTCATCTGTTTTATTTGCTATCAAATAAGAGCTTTCATTTTTACACTACCAGCACTCTTGATTTATTTTTTTGTTTTGCCAAGCGGCAAGGTATCGGCTTCGCATTAAAAATAGCTTAGCTGAGAACTGATATTCGAATTCGCATTGCCCAAATCGTTATTCGCATTCCGCGAAGCGAGCTCCGCTTGATCGCCATTATTCAGATTGCTGCCTGACATAACGAGCCGAAAAACCAGTATGAAACCGAGTACCCCAATACATTCATTAAATTTTTTCAGCGCAAAGCCGAGAACCGATATCCGAATACGCAAGGCCCAAAACGAGATGCGCATACCGCGAAGCGAGCCCCGCCTGAGCGCCATAAGCCAGACTGCCGCCCGACAAAACGAGCCGAAAATAATTGTACTCTGCATTATCGAGATACGACCAAAAATAATCGGTAATGTATGTTGACGAACTGCCGCCGTGCGTTTTTGGCAAAAACAAACCTTGCAAATTCTGCATGTAATTTTCGTTGCTTGCCGCCGGTAACGCTACGTTAAGATTAGCATAGTTGGCTAAGATAGTGGTCGGGTCGCTGCTAAACAGAGCAGGGTTAGGCGTTGCAAACACAGAATTGGCCCCGATTACCCGCCCGTCAAAAGTATAGCCGTCTAACATTTTCCAGATGTGCCCGAATATGTTTTCGATAAATAGAAATCGGTTGGCGATTACGCGGCTTGAACCAAACCAGCCACCCTCCAGATCAGCATCAACGCCACCGGCAGTCGAATTCACAGAGCCGTTGATGGTAGTTAGCACATTACTGCGCCCTGTATTTCGCTTATAACTATAGTCCCATGTGTGTTCGGTATATCCTGGCAATGCAGTTTGAGAATCGAAGTTGGCGTAATACACGTAAAACAACAACTGTATAAGGTGCATCGTGTAAAAATCAAAACCATGCCAGCCAGCCCCACGATTACCGGCATACGTGCGAAAATTGGCCAGCGTAACAGATGTCAGGGTTGCTACGCCCGACACAGATGCCAACTTGTCTCCGGTGGCTAATGATGCTTCGTATGCTCCAATATATATCTCATTCCTTCCGTTTCCATAGCTGAATTTCTCGTGCAGGCGAAATCCGATCCGTGGCTGTGCCGATACTTCAACATCTGTCAACACGCCGTTCACATCAAAAACTTCGCGGTAATAAATCTTTGGGATGCGTACCATTACCTGTCCGGCTGTGCCGTCGAGTACCGCGCTGCCCGAAATGGTTGGGTTGGCGGGCGTGGCAAGTATAGCTGTTTCTTCCAGGCTGTCGTTCAGGAGAACCAAGGCCACACCGGGAAGCCAAAGCTTCGTAAACTCGTAAAAACTATTCCCACTACGGTCAAGCGTAGTGCTACCGGTATTGTCGGTGTGTATTCCCCATTTTTCGGGCTGGGCATCGTTCTCCCGAACGCGGCCCAGAATGCTGTCATATTTCAGGTTCATGGCTTATTCGTATGTTAAAGTTGCGTGGTCGGCCCATGCTCCGGTAGCCCATGTGCGCGAAATAATTGGGGTCGAAATATCGACCTTACAGATGCGGTAACTGGCGCCTGCCTTATAGCCCTCATAAATGACAGTTGCCAGCGTGGTATCAATAAAATTGGCATTGCCCAAAATTTCGCTTTCGGCATTCGAGAAGAACCCAGCGTATGCCACTTTAAATTCGGCAAACGAAGCGTAAGCATCGCCATTGGCTTTCTTAAACGAGCCAAATGGCAGGTTACTGCGATAGAATATATCTCGCTGGCAATAACGGATCGTTACGGTAGTACTGTCAGTCGATGGTTCGATGCGGAAAATACCCGCCGGACATTCGCTGTCAACTGTTTCGCCGAATATCCACGTGTTTGGTAACTTTTTGAATAAATACATGATGTTAATTTTAATTTACTATTTAATTATTTACAATCCTATCTATTTACTATTTAATCATTTACAATTTACAATTTAAACAAAAACCGTCATTGCGAGGAGTTGCGAGGTACGCGGCAAAGCAATCTATTAAGCGTTTCCAATGTCGTTTCCATAATAACACATTCCCGGCGTTGTTAATGCTGCCCATGCTGTGTTGTCTGTTACAATTGGTATTACTGTTCCGTCATTAAAGTGTTCACATTTCCAATTTGCAGCTAACCAGCACTGAGACCCGATGGTTACGCATGGATATACGTTTCCGTCGATATCTGTAACTTCTGTAGCGGTACCTGAATCTTTGATTAGACGAATACTTGTTCCAGCATTTTTATCTGTGATAAAATATGCAACATTTGTTTTTGTTGTTTGAAGGGTAGCATTATTATACGACATAAGACTAACTCTTGCTCCAGCGGGATGAGACTCGGCATTAAAAAAATAATTTTTTTCTTTGTCATATAAAAATATACCATAATGATCTCTATATCCAGAGCCTCTTGCCGTGAATCCAACTTGGTTTGTAGCACCCGTATTTGGTGATGTCCAATATGTTATACCTACTTCCTTTAATTTTCCACCAACTGAGTTAGAACTCTGATTCCAAGAGGGTTCGAGATATGATGCTAAATTTTCTACATCTGTACTACTTGGCAAATGCCATCCACTAGGACAAAAGTTTGCATTACTGGCTGCATACCAACTATAGAGAGCGCCATAACCTAATCCTTTTGGTGCTTTTTGCCACACCAATTTATCCCCACAATAAACTTTACCCATTTGCTGAGTTCCAACGCTTATTGAAGCCTGATTTTTAACCGATGTTCCTATAAATATTGGCATTATGCTTCCTCCACAAAATAAATTGTATTACTGTCGTATGAACCTAAAGCATCATACGCTGCCTGTGTGCCTGTCCAGTAATTTTTAGGCGAAATAGAACCTAAAGTCGGTGGATCAGGTAATGCCGCGTAAGTTGGTTCTGTCAGTGTTAATTTCTGATCTGCATCAATACTTCCAAAGGCTGCACTTGCTGTTGCTACGGTAACAGGCTTATGAATGGTAACTGTTCCGCCTATTTTTACGTCAGTCAATACAGCAACTTGCGTTGCACCGTTTGATTCTAAGTCGTTGTAATAGCACATTGCTTCGGTAGTAAGTGCAGCCCAGTCTTCGTTACTTATCGGTGTATAAACCCCTGCTTCATAACCGTGAATATAACTATGATCTCTCCATTGTGTTTCATTTAGGTTTTCGGAAAGCCATTCTACACCATTTATCACTTTTGTAGCGTAAACAGTTCCATCGTTTCCAATATATTCACCAGTTTCACCTTCCGAAAGTAGGGTTGAAGGGTTGCAAAGACGGATTGATCTGCCGGCTATATTATCATTTTCTTCTCCAGCATCAACATATGAACTAAAATAAACACTGTCGTTGGCATCATTGCTATGTATATTTAAATATTCCTTAATTCCTTGAAATGTTCCACTGTAATTTCTCTGTCCAGTTCCTCTAGCATTAAATTTAAATTCATTTGTACCTTCATTTGTGTTCCAATATATTAATCCAATACTTTTTAATTTATTTCCATTAGGAGCCCCTCCTATTGCGGTAATAAGTGAATTAATATGGGTGTTTGTAGGCACTACCCAATCATCATAACTACTCAAACTTCCAGTTCCCGATCCTTGTGTGACATACAAATTATACAAAGCACCGTATTCAATTTTAACCTCCGTGACGCCATTATCAATTTTAACAATCGGCGTATCTGGGGTAATTAAATTAGTTATCTGCCCGGAAGTTAGATGATAAAATTCGTCAAGTTCATCACTACCTCCTTGTTTTTCGGTGGTTGAGTTATGCTTACCATCCGGCGGCACATAATTTGCCAACCATTTCAAAAATACCGGATCAGTTTCAGTATTTTCAACCGGTGCAATACCCTTTTGAATTTTGATCATGTCAAAGTCAATAGTGGTATTTCCGGAAACGCCTGCGCCACAACCGGTGAAAGCCACCCGAAGCGTATTAATCAGGTTTGTGGTCGATTTAAAGTCTGCAAACGGAATAGTAAGTGTTTGGTAGTCTGTAAGCGAAGAGTTGAATCCGTATTGCCCGTCTTTAATATACACCGGTTGACTTTTCACCGTCCACACATCGGCCAATTTTAGATAAATACTTTCGGTTGCTCCAAATGTCCGTGAAGTTCGGACACTTAAAATAAGGTTCGAATTGCTGATATTTACGTCAGTATCCTTCGAGTACGAAAATATTATCCCACCAAATTTGTAAGGCAAAAACGTTGCCCTTGTTTGTTTCGTTCCGGCAAAATGTGAAGCGGTATTATCAAAATCAACAGTTGCGCCATCTTTGGCAATTATCAAGGCCGTAGCCCATTCTACATTTTCGTTAAAGATTATTTCTTCCTCAATTGTAGTATCCGGCGAGGTACTTCCGGCCTTTACCAGTACATTTTGAAGAAACAGCTGAGTAAATGGATCTAATTCAGTTGCAACCGGGTCAGCCGAAGCCACTCCTGTAATTACATCAGTTGCGGGACTGCTATCAGCGTAAAATGTATCTATCCGGTCATACGTTGCATCAGCCGCAGCCAATGCTACATCGTGTGTCTCGACCGAAAAATAATTGCCCTGAATGTGAAATTTGTAAATAGATAATCTAAAGGTATAATCATGAAGCCAAGTTATCGTTCCAAAATCGGCATAACTCAAATCTTTCTTTTTAAGGTGTAAAACCTGATCACTACCAATCGTTGCTTCGTCAGATGATTCCGGTGCAATAGTTACAGGTACATCTTCTCCGTTTGCCATAATCGAAAATTCAATGTATTCAAGCACATCATCAATCACTTCAGCCAACTCATCGTCTGTCACATAATCATCAAGATTGATAGTCAATACCTGATCTTCGTCAATACTTAACAGTTCTTTCGATTCTTCGGCAATGGTAACAGGTTGATGCGACGGCGGTATCTCAACAAAATTTTCATCAGCAAGGCCGCCGATGAAAGCGTAATATTTTGTATCAAAATTAGTTGCTTCATCAGGCCATTCACTAAAAGAATAAGTTTCAGATGTCTCATATCCATCTTTCGTCAATACCGCAACCTGAACGGACGCGCTTCTTATGTCTGGAATAATTCTGGCCAGGTAGTCTGTAATGGTTTCTACTTTTACCGTTTGTGCTACCCTATCTACAACATAATTGCACACCTTCTCGTCAAAAGGGCCAGGTATCTGAGCTTCAAATGTCCTTTTTATCGCTGTCATGGTGTGGTTTTAATTTTTACCCAAAAAGGGCATGATTTTGTAGTTGCAAAACTTTCGGTATCTCGGTAAACATTATTGTTTTTATGCCCGGATCTGATATCAAGCGGAACAAGCATTTCAAACGTTGAGATTTCACCAATGTCATCACCTATCTCCAGGTACCGATCAACCGGAATTGATATGAAAATATTATTGTATCCGGAAAGAGCAGGACTGCTTATGTTTTTCTTTATGTTTTCGGTATAGGTAATTTCAGCCTCAGTGGCAATAGCTTCATCAAACGTTCCGTTACCAACTCTAATATAGGCATAACTGGGATCAGGTGCCGGGGGTTCAGGTAACGGGCAAACCGTCAAATTAGTTTCTGAAAACGGGTACGAAGCCCCGGAATTTACCCAGTCGGAACCGGTCTTTTTGGTTTGTTTCTGGCGGGTACCGATCTGAATGCCGGTATTTTCATCATTTTCGTCCCAAACGCAACTTACATCGGTGTCAACATAACGCACCTGGGTAACAGGCACGGTCCGCGTCACGTTCCCGGAATTACTCCAGTCACTGTTGAAAGAGCGGCCAGTATCGGCGCCATTCAAAACACTTATCAGTATGTTGATAAAACCCTCATATATACGTTCGCGGTAATATTCTTTGCCGATTACGATCGTAGCTTCAGTAACTGCTTCATCAGCCGGTACCTTGCCATATATATAATGGATGCCATCATCTATTGTTTCCACCCGGTCGCCGTAAACCATCAGTGCGCGGTGTATCGGTGTTGTGTCCGGCACGAGTACATCGGCCAGCGAAATAATATCTTCGCCTTCAACAGCCTCTGTGGTAGTTGCCGTATGCGTTGCAGTTGTGGCTTCCGAACCGCCGTCAGCCGTGCAGGTAATAACAGCATCGCCAATCCAATCTTCATCGTAATTTACTTCGCCGTTTTTTTCGTTGATGGTATTACCGGCCAGTAACGAATCGGCATCGAGCGAATAAGTTAGCAGCGTAGCATTTACCGCAGTGGCCGTGTAGGTCACCTTTTTATGCCGCTGGATCCGTTCGGAAGTTTCGCCCAGCGCAAAGACAGGATCGCCCAGCGTAGGATCTTCTTCGTCAACCGGTGGGAGCACCGGGACCAGCGGGATCATCATTTCACGGATCGAGTTCCAGTTGTGGATAAACAATTTACCACCGGTAAAGCTTACTATTTCCACGCCATCAACCACGGCGCACGAAAAGATGATGCCGTCAGGGTGCCATTCGCAATTAATGTGCCGCCTCGGTATATCGCGCCAAAGGGCACGAATGATTTCCTTCATCTTTGTGTCGGTGGTAAGCGCCAATGTACCTGAGATTCCGCGTTTCATACGGCCTCCCCCCTGCCCCTCCGAAGGAGGGGTGATTTGCGATCCGTTATATTGAAATTGTTCCTATTCATATCATTATCTCATTCAATGCGTTCTTACTCCCTCCCCTTTGGGGAGGGTCGGGGAAGGGCTTTATTCTACTTTAAATCCTTTGATCTCAGTCTCCCCGATCCGATCTTCATAAATATCGCAGCTCATTTCGTCAATCATAAATTCGCCTTCGCGGGTGCGGTACTTGTCACAAATATTGTAAATGAGGTGACGCAGTGTATTTACAGGAAAATCGAAAGTTCCGGTTACTTCCAGGCGATTTGCCCAAAACGCGTTCCAGTTTTTCCAGCATGTTGGCAATATTCCTTTTCCTGCTTTTTCGTAATCCAACGAGAAAGTGTCTGTTTCGGGCCCCCCATGGTTGTTGCCGGCATAAACAAGCAGCCGGGGCGCGAACGGCTGTAGTTTTGCTTTCCACGAATTCATATTTCCCTGCTGGTTGACAAGGGTATTCGTTGCATCGCCAAAACAAGTGCCCCACGATGTTTTAATTTCTTCAACTTCCTTGCGGCCATATTGATACCATCCGTTTTGCAGTCCGATAGAAAATTCAGCCCAGCCCAAAACATCAACTGTAGTTTCGTCCAGTGTCGTTTGATCGACTATTGTCTGAGTAATCATCCGATACTCGAAATAAGAATTTGCTGCTGTAACCCATCGGATATCACCTTCAACTGGCGCGGTTACGGCTAACAGCGCTTCCCAGTTGGCAACAGCGGTTTTAATGTCGGCCCTGCGATCGGTGATGTCGGTAAACCTTTCCTCGAAAACAAGGTCCTTGGTATCGTTTTCGTGCGTGAAATTAAGGGCAACGCATTTTTTTTCGCCAATATCCCATGTCCCTAAAAAATAGCGGTCCAGATCGGTAGCCGTACCGGTAATGATCGCTTCGCGTGAGTAAATATTTACGGTGCTATTGGGTAAAAAATGGAAGCAAGTGTTCAGCGTATTTTGAGTTGAAAGCAGCAATTCGCCTAATTTCATTTTGGGGAGATAATCCTTTGCTTTTATTGATGCCGGATAAGCCCTGATATATGCCGATACTATTTTGCCGATCGAAACAATATTTATTTCATCAGAAGGAGCTGAACCATCTGATATTACTACTACTCCGGGTTGTTTATTGTAATCATGCCCACCATCCAACCCAACCGATACGTCGGGTATAAGCACTATCTCCTGATAACTTAAATCTTCGGTGACAGTGTAGGTGTTTGTTGTAATGTCGAAATTATTATAAATACATAGCATCCTGAATATTTCAGATACGTTGAGTATATTATAATCGACAAAAAAATTGACCGATTTAAGCGCATCCGAAATGGTTTTGTTCAGAAAAAAGAAAGGCGAAATTACAGAGATCGTTTTTGATGTAAAATCATTTGCATTCAAACTAATTGTGTCGGCAATTTGCCTGATCGTATTATCCGTATTCAACGCGTTGACTTTACTATATATAGGAGTTTTTCCAAAACAATAGCTCAATACTTCCTGATCGTAAAATTCTCCGGTTGCCCGACTATAATGTTTACCAGTTGATTCATCAAACCCGGTTTCCCAAACGGGTATTTTTTTTATGAGCCCTTTTTCCTTGAAAAAACCAGCATTGATGATAGGGAAACAACAGTAAGGGTGCGTATCGGGGCTATAATTCGCGCTGTTTGTCCAGTTAACCAATTTGTTGAATTCTGGGAATTCCAATATATCGCGCTCCTGTTCATTTTCGCCCAGCACACCAATTTCATCAATAATGGTTGCTTCGTAATTTCCCCCGGAAGCTGTTGTAATAGACAACGATCCGGACATCAGCAACACGCCCGAAAAACGGACCTCAAAACCCGGAAACTTCTGATCGTTTGCGGTGCGGTACTTTGCAAACCGCTCAGGGTTACCGAACAGGGCGCGGGTATGCTCGTTGATCGGGAACGACAAACCAAGTCCGTACCCCGATGGTATTTTCTCGAAATCGCAAGCCGGGTTCTTCCACGTTAGGCGCATGGAGAAATCCAGTGGAATAGGAATTATATTTCCATTTAAGGTAAGGACCAACATTTTATAAAATTTACTATTTATTTATTTACAATTTACTATTTAACACCAGTGCTTCGATTATGTGATTGCTTCGTGCCTCGCAATGACGGTACACAGTAAATGGTCTAATTGTTAATTTATTTATGTGCTTCAAAAACTTTGATACTGAAATTCTGGATGTCCTGCATACTGTCGAAAATGAGATTATCACCGGGTTCGAGATAAACAGGGATCAGCTTTTTGTAGGTTTCCCGTTCAGGATCGACCATCCATATTTGTTTCGATGTTAAAAAGTCACGTAACCCGCGCATTTCGTCAGCGGTTTTTGCACCCGTGTTGATTTCCCAGCTTCGTTGATCGGATGCCGAAGTAGTTACCAGGCTTGCAACTTTTGTCCCCGATCCTTCGGGTATTGGTTTGTACGATTGTTCCGATTCGGTTGGCAATGTTTCTACATATTCGCCGGTTAACCTTATGCAATCTATCCCTGACAGCGGATTGACGTAGTAAAAAACAAACTCTTTTTCGTGATAGTTTTTGTCAACTACAAAACGAAAGTGTTCCGATTCAAATTCATCATCGCCCGGATAATTGCTGATCCAGAACGAATAGGCCAGTGTTTTAGTCCCGGCTGGGGCGTGGCTTCCGGGCGGTACATCGAACCCCATAAATGTAGGGTTGATCGTAAACTCGATTAAGGCATTTGCAATCAATACGTTGTCAGTAAATTGGAAAGCGTAATTTGTTACTGCACCATCATTCGGATCAACAAAATAAGGAGGATCGGTTTCAATTTCCAGGTTCAGCAAAATTTGAGTATCCGCGGCCCATTTGCTCAAAAACCAAAGTTTCATTTCCTGAAGCAGAGAAACCTTTTGGTTTTGCAACATGTGTGTCAGGAATTTACCGCCTTCGACATATTCAGTATTAAAGGTTTTTCCGGCTTCGTTCAAAAGGGCCAATTCGTAAGGCCTGAGTTTGCCTTTTAATACTTGTATAATTTTGCTGGTTGGCGGGTCGGGCCACGAAACTTGCCTGTCGCCGTCAGCATCGATATACACTTCGCCAATATCAATTGTGACAGTAAGAGACAAGGCGGTGTGACTGGTGACTTTATTTATTGCGGGGTAATCGAAATCGAACGCGACCGGTTGATCAACAAAACCGCTGATGTCGAATTTCGAAACAAGCGCCAACGGTGCTATTTCTTCGATATAAGGCGATCCCATTAATTCGTCACAGGTAACTTTTAATGCCAGTTTATAATTCGTTTTTCCGGCCATCGCTTCATCGGTGGTGGTAACAATTATCTGTATTGGGTTGCCCGACAATTGCACCGCTCCGCCCGGGATCGTAATTTGCCCATCAACAATAACCGTTTCGTTTACAATTTCTATTGCCCGGTGATCCTCTGTGAACCAATTCGTCACCCAGCCCAGTAAGGTGCGGTATTTTTCTCCCCATTCTATGCCAATGCTACCCGGCGACGTGATGAAAGGCGCTATGTCGGTTGATGCGTTGCCGAAGCCATCTGGGAGTAGTGCCGCTTCGCGCACCAACACACCTTCTAACGTGGCTTTTATGCGAACCTGATAAAACAGCTGCGGATTAACTGCATCCCCAGGGTAAACTATTTCAGAAACGTTCAGTAATATGGGATTGCCCCATGTTTGCGATGCCCCGCCTGGAATTGTTAAGATCATAATTTTGAATATTTACGATTTTACTATTTACAATTTACAATTTGAAAGTACAGGAGAATGGAGATAGGAGAAAGGACAATATATTTACGATTTAATCCATTTACAATTTAATTATTTACGATTTACTAATTAAACCCCAGCGCGCCGATCAAAGCGGCCAATCGTAAATAGTAAATTGTCTATTCGTAAATTATTTCAGTCCGCCGCCTGTGATTTTCTTCCAGTTATCCTTCTTGCGCTCATACGTCTCAATCGCGATTGATGGGTTCCATTGCTCGATGCGATCAAGAAACCGGTTCATTACTACCAACTGTTCCACCGGTATTGCATACTGCGACTGCGACTGACCACTGCGACTGATTCCGTCTCCCGTCTCCCGTCTCCCGTCTCCTGTTGTGTATCTCCCATTTGCATACTGCGGCACCCGCATCTGGTAAATCGTATCAATCAGCCCCGGGGCGTTCATCTTAATGTTGCGCAGGGTAGGGTAGTCAATTACCATCTCAGGGCGTTCGGCTATCAGTGTCGGCTCATTATAAATACCCGTCACCGCCCGTTGCTGGTAACCCGCGTTATACAACTTCCCGTCATCAGCACCAATTACAGGGTAAATACCCGATGCAGCCTGAGTAGTGGTAGTCGCGGCCTTTTTTGTATCCCATGTACCGAGCAATGCTTTTGCAGCGCCAAAGGCAACTTCTATCAATCCCATATATATTGCTGCTGTTGGAATTCCGTAAACACCCTTTGTTGCAATTTCCCGCGCAAGGATCACTGCATACCACGCCATAATTGCGGCATGTGCTCCGTCCAAAACGGTTTCAATAAGCGCCTTCAAAATGGCCTCATTGGTTTTTTGCGTATCGTCAAATAATAATCCAATGGCCGATCCAACTCCCTGACCAATTTGTTGTGCCAATCCAACAACAAATTCTCCTTGGGCGAAAGCATCTAACTGTTGCTGCGAAAAATTTTCTTTTAATATCCGAAGTTCCCGCTGTGCATTGGTTTCCGCGTTTTTCTCCCGCTTTTGGGCATATTTCTTGCGAATATCTGTGATGGCTTGCTGAATTTGTTCCTCGGTTGCACACAATAGTTCGCCGGTTGTTACAGCTGCTGCAATCTCAGCGTCCATGGCCTCGGTATCCACATCCCCGTTTTTCCTGTTCCACCTCACCAGCACTTTTGTGTACTCATCCTGAAGTGCCTGTTTTCGGGCCAGGTAATCTTTTTCTTTAATTTCTCCCTGTTGATACTGTACTTCAAGCGTAGCCAACCGCTCCGAAAAGCTGATTGTATCCAACTTTAATTGCTCGTCAATATATTTCAGGTTAATGTCATACATTTTATTAAAATGGTTCTGCGTTTCCAATGCCACCGCCTCGTCAACATTTCGGTTGCGTTGTTGGTAGTCCTCCGCATCTTTGAGGCGTCCCTCCTTTATCGCGGTGTCAATTTCTGCCTGCGAATACCTCGAAGCCTCATATTCAGTAATCAAATCAGCGCTACGGTTCACTTCCTCCGCCAAATCCTTATCCCTGCCTTCAATCATCGCCTCCGTCCTGATCTTCGACATATCCAGCAATTTCTTGTCAATCTTCTCCTGTGCTTTTATCTCCTTGTTCCCTGCATCCGCAATGCTTCGCGCATTCTTGGCCAACAGAAGGTTTAAACCCGCCACTGCCGCTGCATCACCCTTATCATATTCGAGTTGCAGTGCAAGTTTCTTATTTAAAAACACCCGCTCGTTTGCCAACTCAGCCAGATTACGCTCATCATCCTTCATCTTCCGGTTCTCCAGTATTGTTTCCCGTAAAGTATTCTCCGTCTCCAGCGCTTTATTCTTTAATTTAAAGGTATCCTCACTCATCAGCGGGGTATTGGTGGTTACTGAGCCTGTCGAAGGTCCATTTGATGTGCTTTCGTTCCCATATTTATATTCGCTGGTTCCTGCATTCATCGTGGTATATCCCTGTATAAATCCTGTAAGTCGTTGTTTTTCTTTCAACTGTTCTTTCAGTAGGCGGAGGTATTGATACATACCATCCGATTCTTTGGCGCTTATTAAATCCCAATTCGTTAAAAATTGCTGACCATATTGATCGATATCTTTGCTATCACCCGAACTTTTACCCGATAAAACATCCGCTGCATACTTATCCAGTTGCGACATTGCGGTTCCTGCGGCAACAGTACCCCTGTCTTTTTCTATATTAGAAGTAATTTTCAGAATTGCTTTTTGTCTTTTTTCTGCATTCTCCTGCATCAGCTTATCGAAAACAGATTCCTGATATTTTAGTGATATACTTTTCTCTAATGCAATATTCGCTTTGCGTTGTGCCTCCTCAATGGTTGCCAGATTATCAGCTTCCGTAAGCATCTGTGGCAAATATTGTCCATATTGTTCGTTAATGGTTTTAATCAGTGCCACCCGTTGTTCTGTACCAACAGCCGACTTTTTCAATTCCTCAAACACACCGTTCAGGTCCATCTTCGCCTTTATCATATCATCCGACATTTCACCCAAAGCATTCCTCATTTTATCAGTCTTGGCCGTAAAAAACATGACCCCTGCAACCAATAAACTCAGTGCGCCAATAACCAATCCCAACGGGTTTACCTCCATAGTCGCCCATAATGCCCTGAGTGCAACCATGGCACCACGTATTCCGTTTTTTTGGAATGCAATAAAAACAGAATTCGCAGTAATTGTGGTTTTAATAGTATCCCACAGTCCGATAACCAACAACCGGTTAGCTTGCCACACAGAGGTAATCCATACAGCAATAGCCGTACTTTTCCATGCTGCATACAATGGTATCAATGCTAGTATCTGCCTTCCATGCAAGCTAATCCAACCCGTCAAATCCTTTAACAAATACAAAAAATCAACCCATAACTTATACACGTTATACAGCGATCCTTTCCACACCAAATTATACTCATCGGCCAGCGCCCTAACCCGCTTTTTCTGCAAATCAATCGCGCTCTGGTAGTCGCTCAGGGTAATCAGATATTCGCCCATTACCGAGGCCGAACTTTCAAATGCCTTGGTAGCTATTGCTTGCTGCACCCTTATCACATCAATGTTTTTGGCCAGTGCCGAATATACTTCTGCCACACGTACCCCCGAAACTTCGAAATCGCCCATACTCGCCACCACGTCCATAATACTCTTATCGCCTTTGGCCGTCAACTCAATCAACTTCAGGAACGTTCCGTTAATGTCGGTCTCCACCAATTTCCTATACTCTTCGGTAGTGACGCCCAGTATCCGGGCAAATTTATCCCCGTATTTTCCCAACCCGCTAATAATATTGCGCAGCGCCGTACTCCCGCGCTCTGCCGGTATGTTCACACTTTCCAGCGTTGCGCCCAGTCCGGCCAGTTTCTCCATGGGGTAATTGGCCGAAGTTCCCAGCGAACTCAGTCTCGTCATATATTCCAATATGGTTCCGGCGCTGGCCACACTCGCCTTATCCAGCTCGTTCAATACCGAACCGGTACGCAGCAACGCTTCATCAATCGGCATCTTATCCGTTACCCTGAAGGCGTTCACCAGCTTGCCTACTTTAGTGGCCGTTTCTTCCACACTGGTATTCAAATCTTCGCCCAGCGAAATCTGCAAAATATCAACCGCACCGGTAAATTTCTTGATGTTCTCGAAGCCGGTAATGCCCAACATACCCGCTATACGCGCAATAGCCAGCAAATCGTCGCTCTTGGTCGGGGTCTGCATCCGGTCAAACTCGCGTTTCAGCTTCATGGCTTCCTCCCGCGTCAGTCCCGAAGTCTTCATCACTCCTGATAGTGTCCGGTCAAGCAACCCAATCCACTCCACCGTTTTCGAAACTGCCGATCCAATACCAAATACAGCAATCGAGATCCACCCTATTGCTGCGCTGTATTTGTTCGCCTCACGCGCCCATTTACTCCATGCCTGGCTCAGTCGGCTGGCTCCGGTGGTCATAGTGGTAACGCGGGTATTTACTTCCTGTATTTCATTTCGTAGCAGCCTCATTGCTTTAGGGTCCGAAGCATTGGCCAACTGTATTTTTAAAACTTTAAGGTAGGTATTCAACTGGTTAACGGTCAATCCTGCTATTCCAATCTCTTTGCGCAAATTCTGCATAGCAATCTGGTTGCTCTGTATCGCAGTATCGTTGGCCTTCATCTGGGCATTGATCAACTTTAGCTTGGCCGCATAGTTCGTGTCCGTTTTGACCAGTTCCCGCTTTTGAAGTTCGAGGGCTGCATTGCGTAGTTGAAACTGGCGGGTAGCATCGTCAAGTTTGTAAAGTTCCTGCAACAACTTAGTATTGCCCGGTGTAACCTTGTCCCCGTTTACAATCAGGTTCAAAATCAAATCCTCGTTGTATATTTTCTTATTCATCGCGAAATATTTACTATTTAAAATATTTACTATTTACCGTCATTGCGAGGCACGAAGCAATCCCATATTCGAAGCGAGGGGTTACTGACCACTGTTTACTGACCACTGCGACTGACCACTGACCACTGACTACGGCGCCAGCGTTTCCCTTGCCCCTTTCACCACTTCGCTCCGTAACTCATGCATCAGCCTGAAACTGATCGGGTTCAACCGTCCAAATATGATTTTGTTATGTATATTCCGCCCGCGTTTGCGTGTAATCTTATCGTTGTTCGGGAAGAGTGCCGACAATCCCCGTTTTGCTCCTTTTTTTGGCTTCCGTCTAACCGATATTCTATCACTTTTCATATCCAGAAACCGTTCATAGTCAGGGTGCACCAATTTGCTGGTAATCTCCATTGCGCCCGTAGTTGCTACCGAGTATTTCCGGTTTCCATGCTCGTTGCGCAAGGTTCCCGACACCCGCCTCGTTCGCATAGCAATCACCCTATCCTGAATATCTTCAAACTCCTTCCATTCCTCCTTCAGAATCTTATTCGCAAACTGTATCTGTATCTGGTCCATCAGAAGCCTCCCTTAACTACAGCCCCACCCCAGCCCTCCCCACAGGGGGAGGGAGCCGGAACCGCTTCGATTAATATTGTAATGTTTCTGTTCATATCATAACCTCATTTCTTCGTTCTTTAAGCCTCACCCTGCGGGGGAGGTTTGGTGGGGGCTTCTATTTTAATCAAATATCTACCATTGCCACCACCCCCGAAAGGACATTTTTTAAGCCCTCCCTTTTGGGGAGGGTTTGGGTGGGGCTGTAGGACAAAAAAAACCTCCGGCATTTCTGCTGAAGGTTTTTTAATCTCTACACAAAAAAGCAGCCGGGAAAGCTGCCTTGAAAATCGATTAATAAAATTGTACTTTTATTGAGCACTAAAATTTTTACAATATGAGTACAGAAAGTTACCTGCAAGGTATGAATTACGAAACATTCGTAAAGAGAGCCCATCAAGCTTACAACAACCGTAAGCCAGGAATGCATTTATCGACGCTGCAAAACCTGATCTGGGCTGAACAAGGAAATTCATGCGTTAAACATTTACCATCGTTTGACAAACAACTTGACCAAATTAAAAAATACCTGGTTGCTGCTATTAACAAGTTCATTTCCAGAAAAATTGATTCCGAAAAGAAGGAAGCTCTAAAACTGTTAGCGCAGAGAGTTGAGTTTGCTTCAGGTTCGGATGAAATTATTGAAATTGTAAACGAAGGTATCGAATTAACGCAGGAGTACAAAAATTACTGATCTGTTTCGGAACTAATGTCTGAAACATGCTGGAGAAAATGTTCGATTTCTCCATTTTCAATCATTTCGAAAATTGAAATAACTTCCGATACGGCGATTACATCAATCTGCTCTTCGAGAAGTTTACGAGGCGTGCTCCTGACATTCAGGGCACGCTTTTTTACAAATGCCTTTATTCGTTCCATCGTTAGTATTTTTTGTTGATGCAAAAATTCATTAATTGACCGATATAAAAAAGGACAGCTTGCGCGTCAATAGCCGTACAACAATGCCCCGAACATAGTCAACCTATATTCAGGGCATTCTTCAAGTCTCCCCCCATGGGAGGAGATTTAGAGGGGGCTTTATGGCTTTTCCAAATCCTCAATCCAATCGCAAACATACGACAGATCAACTAATACGCTTTGTATTTTCTTCATTTCTTCCGGGTCAAAATTGTCGAGATTACGAACAATAGCGCGAATGCCCATCTGTATAATTTTGCTCATGTGGTCAATTCCGTCGTTGTCGCGTTCCTGAAGTTGTTTAAGGCGGGCAATGGCTTTTTCGGTGAGTACTACGCCACCTACTTCGATGTTTGTTTTTATTTCCGGTGTGTTCATGGCTTCATCAGGCTTTTAAAGTTTTTACTGAAAGTGTTCAGGTATTTAATCTGTTCTACAATAGCCGCAGCGTCATCCGGATCGTTCAGCACATCAATCAACATCGAAATTGTTGTGTTCAGTTCTTCGCACACCTCTTTAAGGTAGCTGTTATTCTCGTGTTGCAGCGATTTGATAAAATCTACTGCGGCTTCGGTCAGCATCACGCCATTAACAAGCGTGCAATTCTCCGTTTTGTTTTCTTCTTGTTTTTTCATGATCTTTACGGTGTTAAATGTGAATTTAATATCCCCCGGCAGGCTGTGCAATCAGCCTGAGAACCGGGGGATTGTTGTTTTTACTGATTTATAATTTCAATTAGCTTTTGATTTACTTTTTCAAGCTGCTCTTCAAATTTCTTCATCCGGAGTTTTACCATCTCTTTTTTATATCCTTCCGGCAGTGGTGTTTCAATTTCCTTTTTGTAATTACTATTATACAGCAACCTGTTTTTAGTTTTAAGCAGGTTTGTCTGTATATTTTTCTTCAGGTTTTGCAACTGGGCAATGTCATTTGGCAATTCAATTTCAATTGCCTTCAGTTGCTCAGGAGCTTCTGGCAGTTGCTTTTCCTGAAAAAGATTTGCTTTTATCTGTGTCCAATCGGTTGGCGAGGCAGAAAGGCATAAGTCGCGGTGTTGTTTTTGCTCGGCAATATATTCCATCAATTGCCGGTTGATACTAATTGCCCTGTTGATGTTTAACGCATAGGTGCGGATGTCTTCGAGCTGGGCGATTTTTGATTCGTTGCCGTTATATAGGTAATCGAATACTGCCACCTGGTATTGAACGAACAATTCCTGCAACTCAGTGCGGACAATCGCCGCATTTATGATCTGAATCCAACGAATAAAGCCGCGTTTCCCTATACAATACCTTAGTTTTTTGTCTCCAAATATAGACTGACAGCTGATTTTTTGCATGTCACTTTGGCAAATTGGATCTTGTTTTAGCCTGTCCAATTGATTTCTGGTTTGAATTCCAAAAAAATCACAAAACGGGTCAATGAATATATTACCCGAGTCTGATGTTCTAATTGACTTCGTTAATGCTAATTCTAAGTTCTTTTCCATTTTAAAACGTATTATAGTTTGACCTGCACAAATATAAATAATATTCTATCATATATACAACAGATATTTAAAATATATTTCACAAATATCTAAAAGTATTTTTTTAGTCCAATTTTTTGCTATTTTTGCAATACAAAGTAATACCTAAGAATATGGTCAAAGAAGCTACAAGTTTAAAGATTGACAAGGATGTATTTGAGCGAGTAAAGACTCAGGCAAAGAAAGAAAACCGGACAATGGCAAATTTCATTGAAACGGTTCTAATCAAGTATCTGGAGGAGCAAGAAGAAAAAGAAAAACCCGCTGAGTAAGCGGGTTTTTCTTTTTAGTAATAAAAATTAATGTATGGAGGAAGTTCTTCTAATTCAAGAAACTTTCGAATAAAAGTTTCTTCATCTATAACCAATATGTTGCATCCCTGGTTATTTAGTTCTTCAACTTGCTTTAGTTTGGCGGGTCCTGCCTTTGCACCTACAACTACAAAATCAATTTTTTTGCTTACACTTGACTTATGTATGGCATCAGCCATTTCACACAATAGCCAATACATGTGCTTTTCATTAATTAGGTGCATGTCGCCTGTAAACAGGATGTTCTTGCCGGTAAATTCATTCGTTAGTTTTTTCATAGATTTGATTTTTTTGGTTTATCCCTGTAAGTTACAACAATTGAATGGAATAAAAAAACCCGCTGAGTGAGCGGTTTTTTTTGTGGATTATTTTTTAAAAAACCTACAAGTTAAAGGTATATCCAATACCAAACGTAAAACTTGATAACCGGGCAAACGACTTTTGATTTAGCTTGGAAGACATGAAGTGCGCATCCTTTGTAAATGCCGTTTCGTTACCAATCGAGAACTTTAGCCTGTTCTTTGTTAACACCACTCCAAATGAAGCCATTGGCATAAGCATCGTACTATTTGTTTTAGTCCAATAATCAGATGAATTCCATTCGTAAATTGGGTTTTTCGTAGTGCCGATATTTCTGCTGTAATAATTCAGCATGAACTTGGTTCCGGTCATAATCCCAACGCCACCGTAGAAATCAATGTTGTCGCTAATATTAAGCACAATACCACCGCCGATAATCACTTCATTAATATCAACAGTAACAGCATCTTCATTAAAGTCAATAGCACTTTTTCCCTTATTAACATCTCTAAAAAAAATATCTTCCGATATTTTTACGGTAAGGTACCCGCCCATCTTATTGTCTATTGGCTGGATCATAAGCTTTAATCCAATCGGAGCATACTCAATATTCGATTCGACTAATAGTGTTATTTTCTCCTGGGCAAATGTAAGCAGTGGCAAAAATAAGACTACGAAAATAAGTTTTTTCATATCAATCAGTTTTTGGTTTATCCCACTAAGTTACACCGTTTCCACCAAATAAAAAAACCTTCAGCATTTTTCAATCCCGAAGGTTCTTTAAGCCTCCCCCTGTGGGGGAGGTTTGGTGGGGGCTGTAGGTTACAGTCCGCTCGTTGTAAAATCAAATTTCAGGCTCCATCCCACATTTCCCAGAAAATTATATTCAGGGTCGATGCTCCGTTTACCAAAATCGGCATCCTGTAACAACTCAAAAAACGGGCTATCCTGGTTAGTCATTTGCTCCTTAATAAATTCCTTCAGTTCCTTCATGCCCTGTTGTGTTTTTGCCCATGCATCGGTACGGTCTGTTTTCGAAAAGCTTTCTTTAAACGGGGTAAGCACATAAAACAACGCAAGGTTGCTTTCGGCATAGTTGTCAACATTGCGGTCATCGCCATCGGCGCTGGGGTATGCGCAAACCAGTAACGGAAACTTCAGCTTCAGCAACAAATCTTTTAACTCCGCTTCCGACGAAACCAGTGCATAATCTACCAAAGTATCACATGCAGCCACCGCCGCAATAGCCAGGTCATCAAGTTCTGAAATTGTTATCATATAGCCTCCCCAACCCCTCCACAGGGAGGGGCTTTTTACGATCCGTTATTATAATATTGTACCTATTCATATCATTATCTTATTTCTTCATTCTTCAAGTCTCCCCCCACGGGGGAGATTTAGAGGGGGCTATTTCCTGTCAAATTCCCTGCGCTGTAGTTCCAGTTGGTACAGGCGGGTAATCACGTCCCAGACATTGGCTTCCGCTGTGCGGTCGATATTCCCAAATACACCGCTTTCGGCCAGAGCCATAATAACGCCCGACAACCCAATACCATCATCAGGTTCGTTAACATCTTCATTTTCCGGTTCACCATCTTCTTTTTTGGTTTTATGCTTCGGATCGAACACAATCGATAAGTTGCAGATATGGCCGTCCAGTTCAATGCCAGCCCCTTCAGCGTCCGTCTTCATCATGTACATGCAGCCCATTACATACTGAAAGAACATGTATTTAGCGCCAATATCCAGTTTTTCAAACTTTTTAATGCGGAAATCGACCAGTGTCGGGTTATATTTCACCCGTTTCTCGAATTTACGCGATGGAATCATGCGTTTCAGTCCCAAAAACCATTGTTTCCGTCGGTACGAAATAGCCATCATGCGATCGAGCCAACAAACCTCTTTAGTTTTCATCCATTTATCGGCGCAATACAGCAAATCTTTGAACTCCACAAAACTCATTTCGCCCAAAAAATCATCCGGCCCATAATATTTAAACCAACCAATTTTAACTTCCGGTACCAAATTCTTCACAAAATTCGGAATAACCTCGTATGTTTCGGCGTCATTGCGAGGCGCAGCCGAAGCAACCCCATCCTGTTCTTCACCACTCCCACTCGAAGCGTTCTTCAAGTCCTCCCCTTGTGGGGAGGATTTAGGTGGGGCTTCGTTCTTTAAGCCTCCCCCCATGGGGGAGGTTTGGTGGGGGCTTCTAATCTTAAAGAAAAAATTCACCGTATCGGCCAACTGCCCTTCGTTCGCCCATAAATCCCAGGCTTTATCGCCCTGCATGGGCATGTTCGCCGAATTCACCCGGTTAATCAGCCTGTCAACAACCAGTTTACGGAACATGTCCACATCAATCTCCTTTTGCTCCAGCCAGTACAGGCATTTACCAATATACGGCGCATCTTTCGGGCTAATTTCATCCCATGCACCGGCATACTCCTTATAAATTCCTCGCTGTGGTATCTGTATGTTGTTCATCCTTTTTTATTTACAATTTATTTATTTACGATTTACTATTTAAAATAAACCCGTCATTGCGAGGTACGTGGCAATCCAACATTCGAAGCATGGGGTTTAAATAGTAAATAGTAAATTGTCTAATAGTCAATAATTAAACCCGTAGGTACAAATTCACCACATTCATCCTGTCAGCAATATCCACAATCGAATCATCTGTAATCGGCGTTACTGTTTCAACAGCAATCCGGCGTTCGAGTTCCGATTCCAGCCTTGCAAGCGATTCGGTTCCTTTCCTTTCAAGATCACCAATCAATTTCTCGCGAAGCGTCAATGCCGATGCTCCATTACCGGCATTCCAGAAACGCTGGGACATGGCTTCGGTAAACAATTGGGTAGGTAATTTCAGGTAAGCTTCAGCCATGGCAAATTCAGCAACCGCGTAACCAATCAAATCATACAAATACATTTCATCATCCGTCAACTCAACCAATATACCACCCGATCCGGAACCTGATCCCGACTCCTCAGATGTTTCAATATTTTCGACAGCTACTAACTGTACCTTGCCCAGTAACGCGTTAAAAGCATCTTTTCCCAGGCGTGGAACAATACGGTCAATCTGTACTTTCCGTATCATCGGTGCCAATAGCAGGAAGACTCTGCGGTTTCGCTCAATTGGGAAATACTTTTCAAACAAATCAGCATTCCAAATCAGCAATTCGCGGGTTTCTTTATACACCTGCGAGCTGGTCCATTCTACGAACTGTTCGGCATCAACAAACTTAATAAGCCGGTCCATGGCTTTTAATGCCTTTTGCATCAATGCCAAATCATCAGCATCAATCAGCTTCAGGTTAATTTCATCCTGACCTTTGTCCATCCGCGCAACCCTGCCGGTCGATGTATGTGTGGCATCCTTGTTCCGCGCAAAATCGCGGTATGCCCAAAGTGTAACGGCATTCTGTGTAAGTTCGGTCAACGTATCCAAACGTTTCAACCGCTTAATTTCATCCGCCGCCAGCCCTTCAGTACTTTTCCTGAAATCATCGCTCAGGTAATGTGCAATAGCCTTCTCAACAACCGAACTGCCAAGGTATTTCGCCACTTCGTCCTGAGCGGCCACCACATCAGGCTCAATCTCATTGTATTCAACCGTTCCGGGTATCTGCGGAAAATACTTCTGCATCTCTTCGCGCCCCTCGCTATTCTTATTGAAAATGGTATCCATCTTGAAAATATTTACTATTTAATTATTTACTATTTACCGTCATTGCGAGGCACGAAGCAATCCCACATTAAGAGCTTTATTCTTCGCGCTCTTCCGGCTTCGGTCTCCCGTCTTCCGTCTTCCGTCTTCCCTACGCATTCTGCGTATTCGTCAGCCTTGCACTTGCCGTCAGAGTCTCCTCGCGTTTCACAATGTCGTGGTAGAAACCAAACTGCCCGTCAATATTTGGATAACGCATTCTGCGCCACAGGTTCATTACTTTAAGCGCCTGCATTTGTACAATCGGTATTTCGGTGGCTATAAACAACTTGTAATCGTACAGTTTTTCGCTGCCGCTGGCAAGTTTACCGTCAACAATAATATTGGCAAGGCTTGGCGGCATGTTGGCCCCCGAAGTAATCGCGCTATCGGCCCGTTTCGAAATATTGATCTGTGCATCGGTAAAATCCTTCACCTTCATATCGAGCGCCGTAATTTCCCACTTCATAATTTCAGTCCGCCCAATACCCAGCTCCTGCATAACCGATTCAGAATAGAAAAATTTACCGACGTTATCAATACCCGACAATACTTTGGTGAGTCCTTGCAAAACTTTATCCTTCAGGTCTTCGAGCATTTGTTCCTTGTATGGTATGCCCTTTTGTTTGCAACTGGCTTCCAGTATGGTGCGCTTGCTGTCCCAGTAACTTTGTGGCGCAACAATATGCCACTTTATGTTCATGCCATTATCGCTCTGCGCCTTCAGTATATCAGGGGCCACATTGCTCCGTTGAATCCACTTTCTCGTTCCGTGAAAAATAGGGACATTAAAATCAAACTGGTTCCGTCCAAACTGGTAAGCGCTGTAGTAGTAAATAGATGTTGGCTGGTTCAATCCTTTTACCAGGTCAAACGCAGGGTAGCGTTCAATCACTTCAGGATTTCCGTTTCGCCAGTCAGCAATAAAAATATTGCGGTTTATCCCTTTTACGTCAGGCCATTCACGGCGGCAATCGGCCAGTGGTACATGCTTCAAACTGGTTGGAATAGCAGCGCCACCAACACGCATCCCTTTATTTCCAATAATTTTTGTATTGTACTCGCGTTTCACAATCAAATCGAGCAACACATTAATAAGGTATTCCTCGTAATCCCACAATTCAAGGTCTTTACCAATCTTATCGTCCCAAAACCATTCAACAACACGACTGCCGTTTTCAAACTTAATGCGGTATAAAGCCAATCCCTGGCCGTATTGCAATCCACGCTGGCGGTTAATAACACCACCAATCAGGTTATTATCATCAATCAGTTGCCGCAACTGGTATGGAAACTTATTATCATCGCCTTCCGATATGATATTATACCCTCCGCTAATCGATAAGGGTAAGGGCGTTGTAATGCTCGGTGTGGTAGATACAATAGTATTTGTTTCACCATAAGCAGCGCCCTTTACCGAAAAGTAGTAGGCTACATCAGCGAATTCAACCAGCGAGTCATTCCCATTGTGATATGTTTTCATAATTATTCTGGTATTGTAAGGTATCCGTTAAATTCCATCAGTGCAATTTGGTAGAACTGGCGGGGCAGGTTCAGTTCTCTATCAAGGTAGTTAAGCATGTAATCAGCATTCTGATTGTCGTCCTTATGTGTTTGTGTCCGCAGTATCGCGTTGTTCACCCGCACCACTCCCTGACTGGTTTGTTTTCCCCGGTTATAACTCATGTACACCAGCGAGAAACTGGTGTTTTCGGCTGTAAGTTTTCTCATTTCGGCTATGGCTTGCCATATTGTCATTTCACGTTCCATGTACCAATATTACAGGCAACTGTATTTACATCAAAGGACAAGTTCATTTACAATTTATTCATTTACTATTTACCATTAACCCACAAAAAAACCTCCGGCGTTTATGCCGGAGGTTTTTATGGGTGCCGCGATTTCTAATCGCGGTTTAATCCTATTTAAATGAATTTAATGTTCGGGTGATTTTGAATTGCTCGTTGTAGTATTGGGCAAGTTGGTTATTTCCCATCTGGTTCAAATTTTAGGGTTACACCTTTTATGTTAGCAGTAAGTTCTGAGTTATAAATTACTTTATCAGGATCAATTGGAGGCGCGTATAGCATTGATGCTGAAAAATACAAATCAAATTTATTTTCCATTGCAAAAACAATACACTTATAAGACTTTTCTTTAACAATGTGTGTTTGTTCAGCTTCTTTTGATTTCATTTCAAAACCAAAATAATGCTTAATTATATCAATCATTGGTTGAAGCTGTTCAACTGTATAAGGTGTTTTAATTGCCAATTCTTCAGCAAGGCATGATGGATAATTTTTGTATGGAAATAACCAGTTCCAAAATGTTTTAAATGGTGTTTTCATCTTCTTCAATTTTAATGGTTAATCTTTTGTGTTATAAATAATCTCATTCAAAGCGTTCTTCAAGTCTCCCATTCGGGGGAGATTTAGAGGGGGCCGTCTTCCTTACTTTCTCATCCTTATCGGCAGCGCCCTCGCCGGTGTATCGTCAATCCACACCCGTCCGTTTGCCTTATGCTCGCTGGCCAACCAAGTGAGGAAACTCTGCATATAAACTTTGGGATTGGTTTTACCGGTTACCGCAAGCAATCGCAAGTGGTAATTTGTTTCCGTATCAAGGGCAATGTTTATTCCAATTACATCACCATCTGTATCGAGTTCTGCAATCTCAAATTCAGGAATGGCTTCCCTTTTAGTGTTCATCAACACCAAATGCAAAAACACATCCTCAATATACGATGCTTTCGACTTTGCATTAACTTCGGCAGCAGCCATGTTTAATTCCTCGTTATCGCCTTTCAATAAATGAATTAACTTTCCTTTCCGCATGGTATCATATTTTTTAAACCTGACGCAAATATATACTAAATATATTTAATATAGCGAAAAGATTATAATTATTTTTTATACCATAGCACAGGGAGTAACAACCGCTCAACATTACCATTCATTTTCAGCAAGTTCAGCGTATTAATTCAAAACAGCCGTCGCCTAATCTCCTGATCCTGTGGTTTTAAACCTATCGTACAACTTTCAATTTTCAATTTCCGTGAAGTGTTGGGCGCCCCGCCCTACTGAGCGTTTCGTCTTACGTGTCTATTTAACATAGTGATATATGACTCCCCTTGTCGTCTATACTAACCATAATATATATTATATCTTCTTCTCTATTGTCTTGCGCCTGATCACATTGCTACCTTATATTATAGATGCAACCTTGCATCCTTGCACCTGATCACATTGCTACCTTATATTATAGATGCAACCTTGCATCCTTGCACCTGATCACATTGCTACCTTATATTATAGATGCAACCTTGCATCCTTGCACCTGATCACATTGCTACCTTATATTATAGATGCAACCTTGCATCCTTGCACCTGATCACATTGCTACCTTATATTATAGATGCAACCTTGCATCCTTGCACCTGGTCACATTGCTACCTTATATTATAGATGCAACCTTGCATCCTTGCACCTGGTCACATTGCATCAGTCACATTGCATCAGTCACATTGCATCAGTCACATTGCATCAGTCACATTGCATCAGTCACATTGCATCAGTCACATTGCATCAGTCACATTGCATCAGTCACATTGCATCAGTCGCATTGCATCAGTCACATTGCATCAGTCACATTGCATCAGTCGCATTGCATCAGTCACATTGCATCAGTCGCATTGCATCAGTCACATTGCATCAGTCGCATTGCATCAGTCGCATTGCATCAGTCACATTGCATCAGTCATGTTGCATCAGTCATGTTGCATCAGTCATGTTGCATCAGTCATGTTGCATCAATCGCATTGCATCAGTCGCATTGCATCAGTCGCATTGCATCAGTCACATTGCATCAGTCGCATTGCCAGGGAAGCCTGAAAGCCCCTTTGTTTATATGTTTAATTAATCAATTTCTTTGCCTTTCCTTCAATTTTGCGCGGTTATTTTATTACTTTTATATTTAACAATTCAACAAATTAGCCTATTTTTTGTCTTTTTAAAACTTTTTTTAAATTATATTTGCCTTATTTTATTGGTATTTCAGCACATTTTCAATCTTTTTTGCAATAATTTTCAAACTATGACTTTTGTCATAGTTTTAGGTCTTTTAAGTCCTTTACTTTCGGTCATAATTAAAACGCGACAAAATGACAACTACTTTGACACTTCAGGAAATGACCGATTACATAAGCAGAATCGAATCAAAGGTATCAGCAACCAACAGCCAGCTCAAGCTGGTTAGGCAAATGAGGAAACTCATAGAATCAGGCAACTACAAAAAGTAACATAATCATACACGGCCAAATTCCAGGGCCGACAATCTGGAATAATCTTAATTTATCAATATTATGAAAGCTTCAAAACGAAGAAATCTGCGCGGCTTTTCGTACAAAAATAGAATACAACGAAAACGGACAAGATGAAGTTTTGGATAATGAAGAAATGTTTAATGAAGACGGCGAATTGATTCCGCTCGACATTGATGATTTTTTTGATGATCACGAAACCACAAAAACGGTTCTGTACGGTGATAATGAAGAAATGACCATCTGTCGCAGCAATGCTGGACATAACTTTTCTGACTGTCTAAAAAACTTAATATTATTATTCGAGTTGGAAGATTATTGTCCAAAGGTTATTATTGAATAAATCCACTCACACCATCTAATCATATTTTAATAACATCTAAAAACACAAACAAAATGAAACACTCAGTAGAAATTATCAACGAAAAATTAGAAACAGAAGCAACTTATGTGGACTTATCAAAAAATGAAGCTATTAAAATAGCAAAAAAAGAAAGCACCGAAAGTAATCAAGTGTACATCAGTGGATACAATGGTCAATGTACTGTTTACCTTAATCCAAGCGGCGATTATGAACCAACAGGTAAAAGCTGGTAAAATGAATCCCTGTCCATTCTGCCAACAACCCGAAGGGTGCCGCCACCGCTTCACCGCCGGAACCCGCTTCGGCACATTCCGGCAGCTTCAGTTTGCCGCCATCCCCTACGATGCCAAAATCGTTCGTGAACGAAAAGGCACCCAAAGCGTCATCATCTTCTACCAGTCAATCGACTCCCTCTCACACATCATCCACAACGCAGCCCAATTGTAAATCGTAAATAAATAAATGGTAAATATGAAAATGGTCATCATCCCTTCCCGCTATTCATCCACCCCCGACGAAGTTATCCACCTGGCCAGTCAACTGGCCATGCACCACCATCTCGTCAATGCGCCCGTAAAATCCGCCAACCGGATTCAGTTCCTCGGCCTCGGCAAACCACCCGTCAACTACGAAAAACGTGTAATCATCCATCCCCACGGCCACACACCCGACGAGCGTCTGCACAATCTCATGTCATTCTTCCACTGCCTCGGCCTCACCCACCACATTCATCCGATGACTTAAAGTTCATCGGATGAATATATTCCATAACTTTACTCAGTAATAAAATATAATCTATGGACTTTATTTCAGAATTACCTAAAGGGTTTCCCACTCACACAAAGGATATTAATGGTAAAATTATTCGTAATGGTGATATTTGTGGATATGACTTTGATGATTCAACAAGTCAGTTCGAAGTGGTTTTCGAAAAAAATGCTTTTCGTAAGAAATATAAACGTTGGGATAAATCACTAACAAAGCCAATGCTTGAATTTGATGGCGAAGCAAAAGCTATTCATCTCAAAATAATAAAACCGTTTTCGGCCCTTACCGAATTACAAATGCTTACATCATATATCGAAAATCGAAAAAAAATAGATCCTAATTTTGCTGACACAATTAATAAAATTGAAGAAGCTCTCAAACTAGAATAACTCATAATCCGTTCTATCTGTGGTTAACCTTTTTAAAGTCTCCCCTTTGGGGGAGATTTAGAGGGGGCTTTAGTACACCTTCACCTCATAATCCCGCACCACATGTTCCTTGCAGTAATCAAGCCATTCCTTACGGCAAATCAGGTATTTAAACGCATCGCTCATGTTGGTGCTTTCCAGTGGCAAACGGTGCGCCGGTAATTTCTCGCTATTCTTTTCCTTCTGTATCTTCTCGTTCCCTGTTCCCGGCTTTGTTGGTGCCATCTCCAGCGAGCTTTTCAATTCCTTGCAGTTAAACTGGTCAATCAGCAATTTCGGAAGCCTCCGGTCCGTCTCGTCCATAATAACGTTCATTAGGTCATACTCCTCAGTATGCAAAATATTACCCTGTCCCAGGCTCATCAGCTTCACTTCCCAACCCGTTTGTTTTCCAAATCGGTCATACTCAATCGCCTTTTTCATTTTCGTAGCCGTATCTTCTTTTACCTTCTGAAAATTATTGGCTGCCCGGTCATAATACAGGTAAAGCACCTTCTTTCGGTGGTGTGCGAAATACGTGCAAAACTGATCACCCAAATCAGTAAACCACTTTGGCGGTATAGTGTAAAAATCCTTCAGTACCCGGTATTCATTTCCCCGTGGCTGACCAATAACCAGGCTCAGCATGTTTCCCACATCCATTCCAGCCTCCAGTGGCTGATCATGCTGGCAATAACGCAGCAATAAGCTGTTATCAGTAATTGTTTCCCGCAACCGGTAACTATCCACCCGCGAATAATCGTATCCATCCGGGTAAAAATGGCGTTCGTCCAACCGTGCATAAAACCGTTCGCTCTTCGACAACGATTTGCGCATACTCAGCACCGAAATCTTAAACTCCTCAATATCCAGTGTTTTCAGTAAGTTGTCGAAATAATCCTCCGTCAAAATATCAGCGTTCGCATAACTACTCACCATCTGGAAAAACGTATTTCCCTTTCCTTTTTCTCCCCATCTGGCCATTAAATGCCGAAACTCCCACCGTTCAAGCTTTTTACGGATCAATCCAATTGCCCGTTCGCTTGCTTTATTTTCAATGGAATCATACAATTCATATTCAATCTCATTCACAATCCTGCCCACCTGAATGGCTTTGATCAGTTCAGACCTGTTCATATTCGCCTCCATGCGCAACATCCAGTCATCTTCACCAACCAAAGGGTTCGCCATGTCGCTCGTGAAAGTCTTGCCCAAAAAATAAGGCGAATGTCCAAAAAACTTCGGGTCACCGCGCAGGGTAGGGAAGAGCTTATTCAGTTTCTTCTCGCGCATGTATTTGGCCTCGTCACCAAAAATATGTACTACCGATGCACCCGCGTTATTACTGGGCCGGTCCAGCGAAGTCAGCAAAAACCGGCACCCGTTATAAGTCGAAATAGTATGGCTGTAGGTCAATGTCCGCCCCTCAATGGGCCTGTCCCACGACAAAGGCGGTTCCACGTCGCACACAAAATGCTGACCGTCATAAAAATCATAGCGTTGCTCCCAGCCGTCCATAATTGCCGGAAGTATCTTGTTCATCAGGTTAATATAAGTATCGCTGGTAAAAATGAAGGTAGCCCCCGGCATCTCTCTGATAACATCCTCGCTTCGTGCCGCAAGTATATCCTTCGATTTACCCGTACCACGACCGGCAAACAGGAATAAATCCCTGGGTTTAGCCAGCATGATGTTCATCTTCACCCAGCTCGAATAATGCAAACTACCCTCTTCCTCACTTACCCGCATGTAGCCTCCCCAACCCCTCCACAGGGAGGGGCTTTTTGCGATCCGTTATTTTATAAATATCTCTATTCATTGCAATAATCTCATTTCTTCGTTCTTATCTTCCCCCCTGTGGGGGGATTAGAGGGGGGCGTTACTTCGTTTCCTCCATTTCATCCTTCACCCCTTCATCCATCAAATTCCGTTCAGCATATCCCAAATCACCCTTTACCCTTAGTTTAACGCTCTCAGGTATTTGCATTTCGTCAATCTGGCGCGCCAGGGCATTACGGTCAGCCTCCGGTATTCCCAACTGTTTGGCGCTGGTTACAAAGAAACGCGGACGGCGCTCCAGCAATCTTGGGTCTGATTTTGTTGCCTCAATGTTAACCTTCTCAATCACCGAAGCCGCTTTCTCCAATGCCTTGTAATAACCCTCAAAATCGTTTAGCTCCCAAAGCATAGCAGCGCCCATAATAATGCGCTCAGCCAGGTACAAAAACCACGAATTCTTTTTAAAATCCTTATCAGAGTAGAAAAACGAAAGCATATCTGTAAACACCTTATTCGCCATATACACCGAAATGCAGTTTCCGTCCAAATCTTTGCAGTGCGCCATCAGGTACCTGATAATCCAGTTCTTGTCCTTGAATTTATAATACCAGTCATGCGCCACCTCCATCCACTTCATGTAAACAGCCATGTGATCAGGTAGGGCGCTAAATTCACCCTTTCTTATATAACGTTCAATCTCTGATATGTCCAGGTCTTTCAATTTCTCAATTGCAGTACAAACAAACGGAAGCGAAGGGACATCCTTTACAAGATCGGCATTTAACTCAGGCTTATCATAAATAGCGCTCGACATCATATCTTGCTTCAGTTCAGCAACACGCTTTTCAAATGCCAGCTTATCGAGCATCTGAAGCGCCGTGATATTCCCAGTAGCAGCCTTTTCCTGCAATGCCTTTAATTTTTCTTCCTCGCTTAACATGATACTATTTACTATTTAATTATTTACTATTTACTATTTTAACCCGTCATTGCGAGGCACGAAGCAATCTTACCCTTATTTGCAGCACCTAATTTCTAATTTCTTATTTCTCTGGCCTCCAACTTACCTTTGCCGAATTCTCGGTTTTTTCTTCAAGTTTTGTCATATAATCATTAATTATTTTTTTCTTGCCGACTTCCTTATTTTTTAACTGCTTACTGCGACTGACCACTTTTTTCTTCTCCCTCACATCCATCAACCGCTTCACAACCTTCAATTCCCACTCAAAACACTCCTTTTTTTTCATCCGGTCAGCTGTCAGTTCATTGTCCGGATCATCCTCAATCAGCTTACCGTAATAGCGTATATTTCTAGGAAGGTTCCGGTACAAAGCCATCAGTTCCGTAGCAGGCATCTCTTTAAGTTCATTTTCGCGGGTGCGTTTGGCAAACAATTCATGTTCTCCCAAAATCTCACCGGTTTTCTTATAATGCTCCAGTTCGTTCCAGCACTTACGGTTATTAAGGTAATTCTCAACCAACACACGCGCAACGGCAAAACACGCCTCATTGTCCTTATTTGCCACTGCAAATGTTTTAGGATGTGCGTTCACATATCTATCGTGCGCCGTAATCATATCAGCCACCAACACCTTAAACTCCTCCGGGCAATCATCCCTTACCAAAAACGGAAACTCCTCCCGTAACACAAAACGCTTACCAGAACCGTCATTGCGAGGCGAAGCCGAAGCAACCCCGGCGTCATTGCGAACCGCGAGGAACGTGGCGGGCGGCAACCCGCTATTATCTCCCGTCTCCCGTCTTCCGTCTCCAGTCTCCCGTCTCCGGTCTTGCCATTTAAACCCCCTGATCTTCTGTCCCAGCTCAAACTTCACCGTCTCCAATCCACGAACAGTCCCTTTCCTTCTGATATTTGCCAGAAAAAACAGGTTAGGCATCACCTCCCCCAGCAACACTAATCCCAGCTCAAAATAAGCGCCGTCATCCATCGCTGGCATCCCGTCATCCCGAACTTGTTTCGGGACCTCGATCCACTCCCTTATCCTATATGCCTGGTCTTCAGTCATTGTTTTTTGTAGAATGGCATTTTGTACATTCTTTTGTATAACCAACCTCTATCCAATTGTGAATACAAAAAACCTGTTTAAAAAATGCGATAACCGTTTCTTTTAATAATACATTTCCATTACCATCCTGAACTAAAAGTAAATTTTTCATAATCTGTATTAATCTGTGGTTAAAATCTGTGGTTAAATTTTTAATTTTCAAATTTTCAAATTTTCAAATCTTCAAATTATTTAATCAGTGTAATCCCTTAATCAGCTTAATCAGTGGTTCAGACTTTTCTTCCACTTCTCCAGCCAAATCACCCATTCATCTCCCTTCCGGTTCTGTCCAATCTGGCTGCCATCTCCCAACCGGTAATCAATCAAAACATCAGGTAAGTTTTCAATCACATATCCGGCATTCAAAAATTTACACCAAAGCGCGTAATCTTCAGCAAGCTGCGGCGGTGTATCTCCATATCCGCCAAGTTCCAGTACAACATCGCGCTTATAGCACACCCCAGGATGATTCACCAACCAAAAGCTTTTAACAGTAGCTGCACGGTTTCGGTCAATAGTTTTCGGGTGATTGGTTATTCTTGATAACTTCCCGTCCTTCATCAGGTTCAGTTGAACCCCGCATAGTACCGTATCCGGATTATTTTGTATATGGTCATAATGCTTTTGTAACAAATCCTTATGCGCCACATCGTCCGAATCCATCCTGACAATGTATTTCCCTTTTGCCTGTCCAATGCCAAAATCCAATGTTGCCGCCAATCCTTTATTCTCAGTAGTCCTGATAACTCTAACTCTGATACCATCATCAAAGCCATTAAGTACTTTTACCAATTCTTCATCCTGATTATTATCATCCACAATCACTAATTCAAAATCTCTGAAATACTGATTGACAATCGAAACAATAGCTTTTCGAAGTAAATCCACAGGAGTTTTCCACACCGGCATCAGTACCGTAAAAAATGGTTCGTCTTTTTTTAAGCCCTCTCCTTCGGGGAGGGTTTGGGTGGGGCTTTTATCATCATGCCACTCCACCCTCAAAAATCCATTCTTATACTGGTTCTCCGCGAATGTGGACGGGGTAAACTTATTCGCCCGTAAAACTACCGGTAACGAAAGCTGGTCCTGGTACGAATATTTCATGATCTCCCACCACCAGTCGCCCATAATCTTGCGGACCAATTCCGTATTTTTCCTGATCATGATCCCACAGGCATACAGTCCCGAATTTGCAGGATGAAATCGCCTGTAAAAATCCAACTGTTCTTTAATGGGTTCCGATTGGTATTTGATAAGCGAAAGCGAAGCATCCCCCTCCTGGTAAATGCAATTGCGCTGCGGGTGTTTAAAGAGCAAAAAACCATTGGTGAGGTTTTTCACGCAAGTCGCCACAAAGTTTCCCGAAGTAATCCGTATCGAAGCATCGATATAAATTGTAATGTCGTATTTTTTCAATTGCTCAATTTCCCACGGGAAAAGTTTGAAAAACTTAGCCCGCATCCTGGGGTGCAAATCCTTCCTCGGAAACTCCGGCACAATCACATTCCATTCTTTAAGTCCTCCCCTTTGGGGAGGATTTAGGAGGGGCTTATCCGTTATCACAAATAAATCAGCTCCAACTTCCTGAGTTGGCATTTCTTTCAGCGTGTCGTAATCGCCAAAAATGGTGGTGTAAATAGCTATTTTCATTTCAAGGTCTGTTTTAATTTTTAGTCCGTTCATTACAAGTCTTTTATAGTCAGGTCCATATTTTGCCCGTAGTCCGGTCGTTAGTTCTGCATTGGCCTCATTGCTGTATGCCAGTATCCCTTCATGCTGATTAATCGTTTGCTGGCCTAAGTGGTAAAATGTCATACGGTGGTCAACATGCATTTGTATTCCGGCTTTTCTGGCCCTGTAGCAAAAATCAAACTCAACGCCATATCCTTTAGCAAACAACTCGTCAAAAAATCCAATCTTCTCAAAAACTTTTTTCCGGATCACCGGCGCGGTAAACTCCATCACATTCGTCTCCACTAACTGCGACTGAATACTGCGACTGCCAACTTGATTTTGGGGCTGGCAATGTTTCATCCAGCAATTATAAGCCGGGGTGAAAAACTGAACGGCTGGGTTGTGGTTCAATAATTTTTCAACCTGCGCAACGCAATCACCCCATGGTTTTATATCCGAATTCATCAGCCAAAAAGCATCAAACTCCTTATATACTGCTTTTATTCCCGCGTTCCATCCCTTTGTAAATCCAAAATTTCCCTGCCTGATACATCGGTTCTTTCCCGTGTAGGGGTATTTGGTCGAACCATTATCAATCACAATAGCCCCCGGAACCATCCGACATAAATTTTCCGTCAACTCCGGAGTATTAAAATGCAATATCAGTTTAGCCAGCCGTACCATTTTTTTATTTACTATTTTTTTTATTTACTATTTACTATTTAACGCGCGCTGATTAGATCGTCATTGCGAGGCACGAAGCAATCTGTTCCAAATCGTAAATCGTAAATAGTCTAATAGTCAATTTTTTTATTTTTCAAACCTGCTTTTCTCTGAAAACATATCTTCAATAAACCGCTTCAGTTCCTCGTTCAGTCCCGAATCATTATGGTTTAAAAAATATTTGTCCCTGCATTTTTTGGCCACACGGTCCGACGAATAACTAAACGCATTCTCTTCCCCATAAAAAAGGGCGCGTTCAGTCTTCCTGTCAAGCAACTGGTGTTGGTATGGAAATACATTGTAATAAAGAGTGCTGGGCAGTAATTCACTTTCGGGCAAAGTAAAAGCCTGGTAAATGAGGTTCATCAATCGGCCCGAAAACACTTCCGGGCAATGCGATTCAGTCATATACCCTGGGTATTCCCTGTTTATAAGTTCCTCGTGAGTCGATAAAACCTGTCTGCGCCACGTTGCGCTTCCCGACCGGATAGCCGCCACCTCTTCAGGCATCCGTACAATCCGGGTTACCATCAAATCCTCCAGCGTCCGCTCACCAATCAAATACACATCATCATTCATCCGCACAAACAAATCCCCACTTTCGTGAAATTCGTCCTGATTCGTGAAATTCGCTTCTTTCATAAAAACCTCCATCATCCGCGTCGTATTCCACAACCCACTCCGCGTATCATCTCGCTTATATGGTATATGCACTACGTTTTCTGTAAACTGCGACTGATCACTTTCCTGTTCTCCGTTCTCCCGTCTCCATTCTCCCGTCTTCGGTTCCTGAGCTTGTCGAAGGAAGTCAGGGCAATCCCCAACCAGGTAAACAACAAAATCTTCTTTGAAATTTTTTTCAAGGCTCCGAAGCGAGTAGCGTAGTTCTTCCCATTTGCTTGCACCAGCCCAATACGGATAAAATATTTTTACGGACGAGCGCCGTTTTTCTACAGTCTTTGTTCTCCTAACTTTAGGCACTTCGAACTCTAGGCACTTCGAACTCCTTTTTTCTGCCAACTGCGACTGCGACTGACCACTGCGACTGACCACTGACCACTGCGACTGACCACTGACCACTGCTACTGACCACTGACCACTGCGATTTTCTTTGTCTTCCATGTCCCTGAAATTTATTAAAGATGCTGCCGTGTGTGAAGCAGCAGCATCTTTGGTGTTTTTTACCCCCTCCCCTCTGGGGAGGGTTGGGGTGGGGCTTTACGATCCGCTTCCGCTACCGCTATCCAACACTGGGATTGCTCCTTCGTAGTGTGCAATTTTCTGGTCAGGGAAAAACGATTCAAACTTTACCATGTTGGTAACCGATTCAGAGTCATTCTTTCCTTCGTGCTGAAATTGTATAGGGCAACCAGGCGAACCAAGCATACGTTTACGGGTGCCGTCCCATTTCTGTACAATGGCCCCACAGTTCACGTTTAGCCAGTTTTCAGCGAATTCAGCGTATTCAATTTCATCTCCCGGGTGTTCAAATTCCAGGTGGTGAATAAACCCTTTCTTGTCCGGATCGCCCGAACTTACGTCCCATGCTTTCATGGTTTTTGGGGTCGCATAAATCTCAATGGCCGTTTTACCGCTTTTCATCACAAGGTCCCCGGCAATCAAAACACCATTGGCATTCCTTGCTGGTATGGTTTCAACGTCGTCCCATGGAAACAAAACTATTTTGTCTTTATGGGCTTCAGGCCGACCTGCATTGTCGGACTTTTTCAATACCGATACTTTTACAAATAGTAATAACATCTCGTATATTTTTTTAGAGGGTTAAATTATGCCGGGATTAACCGGCATAAAATCACACTTCCTATGCACCAGATCCGCTGGATTCTGTTTCAGGGACATAAGCGAAAATCAATTCCTGCAAGGCAAAACCGCAGGCAAGCCAGAACTCACCGAAAATCTTAACGGTATAATCCTGTACCTGAAGTTGCAGGTTGGTGCCTGCACCGGCTTCGTTGGTATGGATTAACCTGATGAAATTATCGGTTGGGGTACAGAAGAATACTCCCGATCCACGCATGGCTTCCAACGGGACAAAGGTCAGTTTCGAGAAGTCAGGTCCCTTACGTTCACCATCCTGATTTTTGGTATCTGCAAACTTATCGCGGTAAGCGTAGTTGTACAGGTCCATAATTTCAGGGTCAATCAACATGTTCAAACCTTTGGCATGATACTTAGGGGCAATGGCTTTGATCCATTTGGTGTAGCCGTCAATTAAAACCAGCACATTGTTTTCATCAATTCCGGTAAAACCGTCAACTACAGTAGTAGGATCAAAGAAATTGGCAACCGTGGCAGGGTTAGCCTTCAGCGCTTTCAAAATGGTCAGATAACCATCCATCGATTTTCCTGTAGCCTGACCTGAGTCTCCAGTTACAATGCCGTCTCCCAGCTCTTCGTAAACACCGGTGGCAATCAACAACAATTCAATATCCTCCGCAATTTGAGGGCGAAGTAATTGTTCAATGATGTACCGGGTAATAGGCATTTGGTCAGGGGTTACTTCTTCCTTGTACAGGTAAGTCAACCATCCGTCAGTAATGTCGTTCGGGGTAATAGGCACGTTAATTTTATGCCTGCGGTTGATGATTTCAATCGGCGAGAAAGTAGAGTTACCAAGCGGGGTCCACAGTGCAACAAATTGCTGGACAATGCTGGTAATTTTAGCTTTCGAAGCTTTCCAGCTCTTAATGGCCATTTTGGTAGTCATGTATTTCTGGCTCTCAGTTGGCTGGGTTAAAAGCTTCTTGATTTCAAGCTCAATTTTGAATTGGCTCATGTAATCACCAAATTCTCGTGTAAGCTCTTCGGTATTAATCGTGTTTCCACTGGCTTTTACAGCGCCGTAGTTAAACGAATCCGTGGCTTGTGCCAAAATAAGCTTGCTCGAATCCCCTGTTTCCAGGTAGCTAAATGCCATCTGGTTGTGAAAACTTTTGCGGTCAGCCTTAACATGGTTCCATGCTTTAACAGCACCAGCTCCGTTCCCTGCCAAAGGCGAAAGAATACGTTCGGCTGGAGCATCCACTTCAGCTTCATGGCTCAATACATCAACGGTTTCCTGCAAAGCTTTCTTTTCAGCTTCCAACCGTACTTTTTCAGTTTCAGCTTTCGTTGCGCGATCGGTGGCCGCATTGGCCTGCGAAACGGCAGTTTCAAGAGCTGTTTGGTGTTCCGACTTCAACTGGTCCAAAGTAGCGGTAGCCGAAGCTTGCTGTTCGTCCAGTTCAGCCGACAAATCCAAAGCATTTTCAAATTTCGTAATGAACTCATCCGAAAATGCCGACTTCATCTTTGCCTTATCGTCATCGGTAAGGAAAGCTTTTCCATCAGGATCTTTATCAAAATCAGCCTTACCCAACATGCGGAGGGCAATCGATTTTAATTCCTGAAATTTTCCAAGTTTTTTCGACATTGCTTTAATTATTAATTGTTAATACCTATTTTACTAATCGATCATCAACCACCGGTCTCCGACCATTACTTTTAATTTTACTCCCGGTCTCCCGTCTCCCGTCTCCCGTCTCCGCTCCATTTTACCACTGCGACTGACCACTGCGACTGACCACTGACCACTGCGACTTTCTTCTACCTTTTCATAAACTTCCGTACCTCCACCAAATCAAGAACTCTTTGTATCGAATCTTCCAAAGTGCCAATACTGTCGGCCAGTCCGTTCTTTACCGCGTCTTCGGCAAAAAACATGGCGCCGTTTAAAATACCGTCAACCTTTTCATTTAATTTGGCTCCACGTTGTTCCCTAACCGCTTGTTGAAATTTGGCCGCTAACGGGTCCAGCACGTTTTTTTTCAGGAGCGTAAAGTCACCCTCCAATGCCTGTTCCGACTCTAAATTTTTGTGGGTACTTTGGGTAGCATAAATATTTTTCATATCCACGCCCATCTGTTTCAGTTTCTCGCGGTAATCCATCAGGGTAGTCATTACACCTATACTTCCAATGTGCGAACTAATAGTGTTATCCATCATCAAATGGTCGGTATATACCCCCGCGTATAAATGGGCGCTGGCTATCAGGTCGGCATGACCTACAATGGGTTTTCCCTGTCGCTGCACAAATTGAATTGATTCAATAATAGGCGAAATGGCATTAACAGATCCTCCGGGACCGTCAAAGTCAATTACTACCCCCGAAATATTTTTTGAAGCTCCAAGTGTTTTAATCAGGTTACCTGTGGTTACGGCACCGTAACTGCACATCCCGTCATATTTGGTAAGTTCACCTTTAAGGTTTACAATCGCCACCGATCCATCAGGCATATCGGCAACATCTTCCGGAAATCCAGGGCTTATTCTACCGGCGAATGCCATTTGTATATCCAGCCTGCCTTTTTCCTCAAACTGAATTTCATTACCCAGCAGCCATGCCGCAATCATTGGTAAATGCAATTCTGCTGCCTCCGGCAACATCATCCATGGCTCAAAAAGTACCGAACTAAGTAATTTAGAAACTTTCATCTGCTTATACAGTTTTTGTCGGTATAATCTTAGTTCATTGTTTATTCCTGCTAAAGGACTCGCAATACCCTCTATTGTCCTTTTTCCACCATTTACCCCATTCATCCGATGACTTTAAGTTCATCGGATGAATAATCTTTTAACAAAAAAAAGGTGTACCCATCTCTGAGTACACCCATTCTCTTAATTCGTGTAATTCTCGGTGCCTGAGCGCGAAGCAGTCGAAGGCAATTCTTATAATCGTTATACTTCCTCCCACTTACTTCGTTCCTCCGATCTCATGCTTGACGAAATACTGATATATCTGCCATTGCCGTCTTCATTCGAAACCGACAGTAAAAATCCGCGTTCCTTTGTTCCTGCAATTCGAACCCCTTCCTTAAATGTAAGTCGAAGTATAACTCTTCTTCTGCTCAATTCATCAAGTTCCTCCCAGTTGCTACTATCATCATTAACACAACTTGCCGCTAATTTTTGATCAACGTAAACGCCACTGGCATCATTACCATTGGTCTCTGGAAACTTTCCAGCACCAGGTGTAAAATAAATCTTATTCCAAACAATTCCGGTTCCCAGATTAACCCTGACAACCCCTGGCGATATCAAAGTAATGCTCGAAACCAAATCAGCATATACCCACTCCAATCCTATTAAGTTATAATATCCAACATTTGAATTATCCATCGTGTATTTATTTACTATTTATTCATTTACTATTTACCGTCATTGCGAGCGAAGCGCGGCAACCTGTCCGCATACCTTCCAATCGTAATTTTCCCACGGGACAAAAGTTAGTAGTTTATTTTTATTATTTTAACATTTATTAACACAATTAGCCTTCCACTCCTTTTTTTCGCCACTTCGGTCCCAGCTCTTTTTCAGCATATCAAAATTGATCGAACATTCCTCAATTTTATAAACCAGCATAAAATCAAATATAGCATCCTTCTGTTGTGCCTTCTTATTGCTCCTCATAAACGCCAGCATGTAATTATAAAATATGTTCTTTAAAATACTATCCAGGAACCTGCTTATATAATACTGGTTCCTGTCACTAACGAAATGCCGGTGATCTGTATTAATATATTGGGCACAATCACTTCCCGATCCAATCATCATATCACATACAATCACATTTAACTGTTTATAATTAGCTATGCGTTCAGGCTCATATTCTTTTGGCTTCAATGTTAACACATGTGGGACTATAATGGAAAGTACCGAATCTTCTTTCAAATCAAAAGTTTCACCATACTGGGCAGTATAAAAATCGTAAACAACCGGATGAACCTTTATCTTAACAATGTTCTTTTTCTTCTTGAGTATGCTCATAAAAATTCACCGTATTTGGGGTTAAATACGGTGAATGAAGCGCTACGAATATAATAAAATTATTATACATAGGGTTCAAAAAACAAAAAAGCCTGCTCAACTACGAACAGGCTTGGTTAATAAAGTAATTACAGATTGCTTTGCCGCGTTCCTCGCAACGCCTCGCAATGACGCTGATTTGACCGTCATTGCGACCGCGAGGAACGTGGCGGGAAGCAATCCATTAGCATCAAGGTACTTCTAAACATACCGCTTTGAGAGTCTTACCAATAAATTCCATCGAATCAACTTGGTAGGTCGTATTCATGTGTTTCACCCGGATACCAACTGCTAATTCACTCCGTTCGTCCTTAAACAAATATCTGTCACGGGTTTTTCCCGTTTGGTCGTCGCGCTGAAATATGTAAAATTTAACGGTCATACTGCTATCTTATTAAAGTATTTAATTGCTTCATTTCCTACCCACTGAACCATTTGAACAGCTACACCACTACCAATCTGTTTGAAAACTTCGCTCTCAGATCCGGCAAACTTATACGAGTAGGGACCCCCTCTTTTAATCCTGTAAATCATTTAATCCTTTAATCGTGTTCAAAACGGTTCTTTTTTAAAAATTGTTAAATAGTTTTTCACCCTTCTTTTTATTACTTTTCTAATTTTTTGAACATTTTTTAATATTATTTTATAAATAATATCTATTGATTATTAAAATTTAATAGACTTCGGTTTATTTATTATCGGTTTTTTGGGGTTTTTCGGGCAAAAAAAATATTTTTTTTTTCAAAAGGCCTTTTTTTGCCATTTCTCTGTCCCGCGTTCCCGCGACTAACCGCCACGGATTAACACATTAGTTTTCAAATACTTATTTTTATTAAAAGTTGGGGCACGGCTAAAAACGTCTATCCCGCCGTGACCCACCGTGACCCAAAAATTAGTAATTTTCAGATCGTGACCCAGCGTGACCCAGCGTTCCCGCAACTTACAGAGAGAGATTATTACTTTTTTTATCATTATTTACTTACTTTATCTGTCTGGTTTTCAATGGCATGAGATTTGCAAAATCGTTTTATTCTGGTTTTTTGAAAGCGTGGGGCACGGGGTGCGGGAACGCGGGAACGCGGGAACACCCTTTTGACTGTCAGTTGCTTTTTTTATTATTTTTTTCCTTCTCAAAACTTTTTCCTCCTGATTATGGAAATGTCCTTCAACCCGTCATTGCGAGGCACGAAGCAATCCCTCCTGAAACCTCTATTTTCCCCTTTCAATACTCCGTCCACACTTTAATTATACAGAGTATAAATCATCGTCGTTATAAGTCAGGCTATTCGCTGCATGAATCATTGAGTTGCTTAATTAATTTAGTTGCATCATTTAGTGATATTATTACCTCACGACCAATCACGCCCTTAGACTCTCCAACAACGCCCAGTTTTTCAAGTTCTTCCATTGTGTTATCAGCCCGATTATACCCCCACAAAAATTTTATCTGTAATCTGGAAGCTCGCGTTTCTCTTTGTTCCACAACAAATTTTATTACTTCAATCATTTGTTTGTTTGATAGTTTTTCCATTTTTATTGGTTTTAAAATATCTGATAATCTCATTCAATGCGTTCTTTCTCCGTCCACACTTTACCTATACAAGCGCCATGTCCGGCGTTCTTACTTTTGATAGGAGGTTGTTTGAAAGATGAGTGTAAATTTGAGTCGTTTTTATTTGGCTGTGGCCCAATATTTTTTGAAGAATCATTAAATCCGTCCCTGATTCGTAGGAATGTGTAGCTGAACAGTGGCGCAAAAGGTGAGGATAAACGCGCTTTTTGATTTTGGCAATTGTAGCATATTTTTTAACAAATTGCTGAATGGATGTGGCTGAATAACGGTCGGAAAACTGGCCATTGAACAGGTAGTTGTGGGGTTTTTCTTCTTTGAAATATACTCGTAAGGCTTTTAACGTCGGTTCTGATAGCGGAACAATCCGGTCTTTTTTCCCTTTGGCCTGGCGAATATGTATTTGCATAAGTCCACTATCAATATCCTTTATTTTCAGGTTGATTACTTCGCCTTCGCGCATGCCGGTAGAGTAGAACAAAAACAGGATTGCTTTGTGTTTCAAATTTGTACAGGTAGTAAATAGCCGTTGCACTTCATCAAATGAAAGGATATCTGGCAAATGCTGCTCTGTTCGCGGGTACTGTATATACTTAAATTTCAGAGGGTCCTTAATAACCAACTCATAAAATCGCTTAATTGCGCTGATGCGCTGTTTCAAAAGTGCCTGAGAAGATGATTTGAGAAGATAAATTTTGATTTCTTCCTCGGAAATAAAGGTAGGATGTTTGTAAAAGTGCATGATGAAGGATCGGACTAACCCGACATAGCACTTCACGGTATGATAACAATAGTTACGAAGCTGCAATTCTGCTTCGTAACTGGCCAAAAGTTTTTTCATAAGTGTTTGATTTTAAATGGTGTTTTGTATAGGTATCCGTTATAATTTATTTAATCGGTTCTGGATGAGTTCGACATATCAAACTTTCATCGTAGAATCGAGCCTTACAACTTGTGCATTTGAATGATATATTTTGAGGCAATGGATCATATAATGCCTTTTTCTTTTGACAGATTGGACATTTCTGGTAGAGTAAAACTCCACCGCCCCAACCACTTCCTTTAGTTCTTGACATAGTTTCAATTTTTATAAGTAATTAAAAACAAATTATAACACCGTATTGCGGCAATTGGCGGACACTTTTACGGAGCCAGACGCAGTGAACAAGTTGCCAACTGCGTCAATACGGGGACCGTTATAGGGCATTTAAAATGGCAGACAACGGAGATTTTAGCGTTTCCTCTCTTATTTCATACCAAGACTTAGCGTTTCTCGAACAATTTGTTCCCATCAAACCATTATTTTGATATGAGGCAACCCTGAATTTACTAATTGATTCAACGATTAAATCATTATTATATCCAGCAACTACCTTTCCATCACATTCAACGCTTTGTTTTTCTGTTCCATCTTTAAAACTTCCGGTGCTGGATGTTTCGTAATCAAATTTAGCAAATACCCTATCTCCAATTTTAAATTTAGGTTCAGATTCTTGCATAACTCCCATTTCAATTTCATAAAATAGTTTTTCAACTAACGTCACAAACATCACACTACTCATAGTATTTTCTAAGTAGTCGTTTTCTTCGTGATCTACTCTTATTGTCTGACAATCTGCGTAATGATCAAAAGCATCTAGTAATTTTTGTTTTGTGTATTTTTTCATCATTGACTAATTAAAACGCCCAATAACATTTGCTTGCCGTCAAGTGGGGCATATTCGCTCTCTGACAAGTAACCGGATGAAATCTGTACTTAGGTGGCGATCCGGTTAAATTCCCCACCTGCGTCAAGCAAAAGACCGTTATGCGTTATTATAAAGCGGGACATCGAAGCCCTGCGAAATAAGATAACGCAATTCGGGTAGACCCAGCTTGCTACTGTGGTATCTTTGCCATTTATGATAGATTTCAAAATCTTTAATGTAATGCCAACTGAATCTTTTAAAATCAAAAAAGAACGTGTATTGACAACTTTTTTTATTGTCAGATTTTCTATAACTGACATAGTCAATAACTATTGTATCACTAAATAATGTGTTTGTAAAATCCAGCAATACAGGTTCGTTCCAAAATTCTAATGAAGGAGCAGACCCGATAATCATTACAATTTGCATGATGTTTTCGGCGGTCAATTCTTTAAGTGGTTTGTTCCCTATATCTAAATTCATAATATTGATAATTAAATAACAACGCATAACCGCACCTATAAGCAAGTTTGCGGATAGGTTTTATGTAACTTAATACGTGGTGCAACGCAAACCTGCTCATAGCTACAACACGTTAATATGGCAAACCATCTCCTTTTCCATTCGGGTACATCTGCAATTGCAAACTGACAGCCTGTTGTTCCGGCGTTAGTGGCTTCACGCTCTCCATCTGGCTCGAACTGCCCAGATCAATACCCAGCTTCTCGTAGTCAAGCGCAATGGCGCTGGTGCGTTTCGATTCTTCGAACATGGTCGAAATCACCCTGCCGCTGCCATCGTCGGCAATGTTGCGTATTTCGTTCTGCCAGGTGAAGGTGGTATGCTTTACCGCGCCAATATAGGCCGGGTGATCTTTCAGGTAGTTCTGAAGGTTATTCATTTTTAAATGTTCCTGAATACCCACACGGTCGCGGTATTTGGGGTGAATCACTTCCAGCCGGACAAACAATACGCGTTTAGGCCCTTCATCGAAATTCTTCACGGTGCTGTTCTTTTGCCCTTCGCGGATGGTAATCTCATCGAGCAATTCAATCTTATATTCCTTGCCACGGATCAGCCCGTTACGGGTATCTTCAGTGAGTTGTACAAATGTGTCGAAGAATACAGCCAGACGGTTGGAGCTGGTAATGCTTTCGCTCTGTTGGATCAGCTTCTTCCGGGCGATCTGGTAAAATTCCGAATAGGTAAATGGCAATTCCAGCCCCGGAACATGTTCCTCAAATAACTTCACCATAGCCAGAAATAGCGACACGGTCGCTAATATCCTGGTTTGAAATGCCGAATGATCGGCGGTCAGATCCATGCGGAGTTCTTTTTGTACTATGCGCAATTTGTTCTGATAATGATCTCTCACTATTGGCCTACACTTCAATACTTCGAAGAGTATTTCTGTAAGTCCTTCCTTCTCCCAGCGTTTCAGGAGTTGAAAATTAGCCACCTCGTTGTCGCTCCATAATTCTTTCTTCGGTACCGGGCACAATACACATCTATTTCCCAGCGAAGCATCGTCACGTTCCGGAGCTTCCTGACCCAACAGAATCGGTACAGCGTTTACCTGGCTAACATCCAGCGCCGTTCCCTGGGCGCCCTGTCGTTTGGTTTTTCCTTCACCGTCGTAAATCGAGGCTTTCAATCCCTGAAATTTAATATCTGAAATTTGCTGATCGTTGTATTCTTCCATCACTACCGGCGCATCGCGGTAACGCTGGAGCATGGTGAAAAATGCGGCGTCTGTGCCGGAGTTCAGGTTAAACATTGGCGCATCGGGGTGAATGTACAGCGCACGGATCGATTGTGCCAGCTGCGATTTTCCGCACTCGGTAGGCCCGATAAAAAACAGGGTGGTAAACAACCGGTCGATCTTGAAAATGTCGCTCCTGAAGGCGCACATGATGGCCATCAGTACCGTCCAGCAGCCGTTGTCGTTCGCTTTATATACTTCGCGCACCAATTCAGCCCATTCTTTGAAATGAACATTTTTGTTTTCGCGGTAAATAAAGAAGCGGTCGAGTGCAAACTGATCTTCATCTTTGCGAACGTCCTTATAAATGACTGAAATGGAGGGCGAATAAAACGTGGTATCCCCATGTTCAATCAATCCAAGGTCGTTCATGTATTTGATCTTGTTTTCGGCAAATACGGCATTGCTGAAGGCATAGAAATCCTCGTTCTGCTGTCCAAAAATAGTCAGCTCGTAGGCCACCGGAAAATTCAGCGCTATGGAGTCAAGTATGGTGTCAAGGTGAAATACTTTGGCATTCCGGAGTAGGTAAGGACCCTGCCTGAAAAGGAACTTTTTGAACGCTCCAAATTCAATCATTTCGTTACTGGGGATCTCCACGTATTTCGACGACCGCAAATCGGCATGGTTGAGTTTACATATACGTTTGTTCTTCAGCGGATCGTCTGAAAATACCTGAAACTGCGGTTCCATGTAGAAGTTCCCAACTTTGGTCAATGTGCCATGTTCGGTGGCAAATACATAAAATATCTTTTTACCGTCTTTATTCTGGGCGGCAAAATGATTGTATTTATTGAAAAACTTTTGATCCACGTAATCGGGCAGCTTCTCAATCGAAAAAACGTAATGCTCATCATCGATCATTATTTCCTCGTTGCGCTGCTGCACCTTGTTTTTCACCTTGCTCAGGAATGGTTTCAGCACCTGTGCAAAGTCGGCTTTCGACAGGTTGAAACGTTTGGCAATCTCGGCAGTCTTAATCGATATGGTCGTGTTGTCCAACTTGCTCAGGAATTCGGCAGCTGCTTCTACCGCTTCTTTCTTCGAATCCGGATCGTAAGGTTTGATGCTTTCGGCCAGAAAATCAAAATAGAAGGTTGAGAATGAAACGTATTCCTGATCTTTTCCATAACGATCTCCGCAATTCAGCAACACCGTAAATCCGTTTTCTGCCAGAAACTTCATCTGTTTGATTTGCCGCTGAGTTTTAATAATGTCTTCCGGCGAAACTTCCAACCCTGCGCGACATGAGGTAGAATGTTTGTAGTCAAACTCTTCAGCAAAAACTAAGTTTTTAGTTATACCGCTTAGCTTTCCGATCTGTACGGCGGTCAATAATCCTGAAACAACAATCGAATTCGTTTCAAGGTCGGACCCGGTATTGGCAAAAGCGGTTTCTTTTGAAGTATAGATAAACACCTGGTCTTTTTCGCGGATGGCCGTTTCGTTTACAATCATGCCAAACAACTCATCAGCTTTCTCTTCCTTAAAAATTCCGGCTTCTACCTTTTTGCGGTCAATACTGAATTTGTTGGCCACCTCCGAAAAGTAAGTTTCGCGGGTAATCAGATCGGGAACCTTCTTTACAATGTCCAACAGTTCGTTGATCAGTTTTCCCTTTTCGGCTGGCTTTTGCTCAATGTCTTTTGCTGCAAGGTCGCACATCAGCAAAATAAAATCTTTCTCATTATCCTCAATCCAGTGGTACAGTTCGTCGCGGCTTTTCCCTTTTGCAAACGTGTCCGGATCTTCGCCTGTTGGAAGCAGGGCCACATATACGTTCAATCCCTCCTGAATACAAATATCAATGCCTTTTACCGCTGCTTTCAACCCAGCGCCGTCACCATCGAACAGGATAGTCAGGTTGTTGGTAAACCGGCGGATCAGCCGGGCATGTTCAACCGTTAAAGCGGTTCCCGATGTGCAAATGGTATTGGTCAGCCCTTGTTTATGAAAACGGATTACATCGGTATTGCCTTCAACCAGGTAAGCTTTTCCTTCCTTCACAATGGCCTGTTTTGCCTGAAATAAGCCATACAACAATCTCCCCTTATGAAATACTTCCGTCTCCGGAGAATTCAGGTATTTCGCCTGCCCATCATCCTTGGCATCGCTGCCTGAGCGCGAAGCAGTCGAAGGCAGTATCCTCCCCGTAAAGCCAACCACATGACCCATCAGATCGAAATACGGGAATATCACCCGGTCGCGGAATCGGTCATAATATCGTTCTCCCGTCTCCCGTCTCCCGTCTCCCGTCTCCTTCTTTCCCAACAATCCGGCTTTGTGCAATTGCTGTGGATTATAACCCAGCGATGTGGCATGTTTCAGAAATTCGTCCCAGGCGACACCAATACTTCCCAAACTAAATTTATCAATGTCGGTCAGATCAAAATCGCGGTCTTTCAGGTAAGTAATAGCCTGTCCATGGTTCTTCAGGTTGTCGGCGTAAAATGTAGCTGCTACACGGTTCATCGCAAACAGTGTATCGCGCTCGCTGCGTTTGCGCATTTCATCCTCAGTCATTTCAACCTTCGGGATTTCGACATGGTATTTTTTAGCCACGTATTCAATCGCTTCCGGATAAGTCATCGCTTCATGCTCCATCACGAAACTAATGGCATTACCAGCCTTTCCGCAGCCAAAACATTTAAAAATACCTTTGGCCGGACTGACGACCATCGACGGGGTTTTCTCGTTATGAAAAGGGCAAACGCCCAGGTAATTCACGCCTTTCTTCTTCAGGTTCACAAATTCGGAAACCACTTCGGTAATATTGGCGGCTGACAGTACTTTCTGGATAGTATCTTGTGCGATCATTAGTGTTTGGGTATTGAATATTGGTAATTCAGCGTTGAATATTGTTTGGTTGAATTGTTTATCTGTGTTAATCTCTGTATTTTAATTGTGGTATAGTTGAACTATCAAGGGATTAAACAAGCTCCTTTTAGTGCTAATCGTATTGCATCCCTCATTTCATGGCAATCTTCATAGGATTGTACATCGTACATTCCTAATTTGATGTCTTTTACGTCAATGTTATATCTTTTAAGGTGATCCCATTTAGGTTTTCCAAACCCATGATTTGTAGATATTACTATACTTTTGCCTTTATAAGTGGCAACGAAATCATTCTCAGTATTTTCTGATATGTTTCGATTTTGAATTACTACACCTGATATTTTCATGTTTTATAGTATTTAAGGTTTCAAAAGGTCTATTTATAAGGGTTTTATAAATGAACTCAAGCCTATTTTTGATAAACTGCCGTTGATAATTCCATATAGATATGCAATTACAAGTTGCTTTGATCCAGATGCAGAAATTTGCTGTCTGGCTTGAAATGCAGGATTGCCATTAATGAAACATTCGTGGTAAATTGAATACCTGATTGTTTGTTTCGGCTTTTTAAACAATCCTTGGCTTTCGGTGTGATTGATTGCTGAAATCATCAGTGATTTATCATGTTGTAGTGCTTCGTCAAATATTTCTTTTAATTCCACATCTGCAACTTGTCTCATGCTGATTCTGTCCTGATCTGTAAGATAAATATAAAGTCCCATAATTATATAAGTTTAAAAAGGTTTCAAATTGTTTACTCATAATCCTGTCCATCCTCTAATCCCTTAATCGTGTTCAAGACTATTCGTTTAAACAGAAAGAAAGCAATCTTACTATCCTCCTTCAGGTAAGGGTATTTTTGTTTCAGGTGTCGGCTGGTCCATGCGGCATCGTGCCCGTAAGTAATTTCACAAATCAGGTTGCTCATCATGTTCAGCGGGTACCTGAAAAAATCGCCACGTACAACCATTGTTTCCCTATTTCCGTCAACTATCACCATTTTGGTGGGATTCTCTGCAATATCAATCAGGTCTTTCTGTGGCGAAGGGAATGCCAGAAAAAACGTTCCGGTATCGGGTATTTGTGCTTCAATGCGTTTTATTTCAGTCATGGTTATAGCTTAATTGTTGATTAGTGCGTTTTTAAGTCTCCCCCACCGGGAGTAGATTTAGAGGGGGCTTTATATCAGCATGTATTGCACCCCGTAATTGTAATCCCTGCTTAACTCCTTCAGCGCTTTCATTCCCTTTGCCATAGTTGGTGAGTTCATCGAACCAGCCATCTCAGGAGTTACCATTATCGTTTTCGCGGTCAGTTCCAGCTCCAGTTTAAACCCTGCCGCTTTTACTTTCCGGTTCAGGTAATACTTGCGGTCGTATGTATTTCTCAGGGTTACTAACTGCATTTTCCCTGAATTATCAACCGCTTTACACTTTACTACTGCAAGTTTTTCGAGCCTTTTGTTCTGATTACGAAAGTACAAGTGCAACAATTCGCCTTTTACAATTAATCGTTTCCGTTTGCGAATTGAGATAGTTACCACCTGAAAATCGGAAGCTTTACGATCGAGTACCGGTAGTATGTCAGTTATTTGCGACTGTGGAATGATGATTGTTGGCATATTTCTTATCAGTTTAAGGTTTCAAGTTTGCTTTCCCTGTTGTGCTCAGCACTTTGAATTTGACGACCCAAACCCATGGGTTGATAATTACATGAAGTGGTTTATTTCGGTAAACTCCGTAAAATTTTTTCCAGGTTTTTTCGTAGTCTTCCTGATCCCAGGCAATGGCCGTGTACGAAAGTATTTTACCGGTTTCGCCACGTTCTCTTACTGGCTTTGGCTTCCCATTAATGGAAAGGAAAAGTGATTTAAATGATAGTCTTGGATTGCTATAATATGTTTCGCCAGTTTTACTTTGGTAATCCTTCCATGAGTCATCTCCAAATCGTTCTATTCCTTCAGCAATGGCATCCTGATAATGTATTTCGTTCAGCCGTTCCACCCTTATTGATTCAACCTGCAACCAGATACGGGCAGCGGCTTTTGGCATGTGGATGGAAGGTGAAAATGAGAATTTTCGGCCAACACCATCCGTTTCTCTATCAGCTTTATAAACATTTCTATTTAATAAATCCAAGCACCACGCTTCTCTTACCCAAAGCACATCGCCAGGTTGGCCGTATCGGCATGAAATAACTGATGCGATCTTTTCGTTGTGAGGTTTTTCAAATTGATCAGGTTCAATAAATGTGAATCCTGATAATTTGAATTCAGGTAAATACTGACTTTCGGAATGAATATCCTTTACAATTCTCCTGGTCATAGTTTTGCGGCCTTCCAAAATGGCTTGCACCATTGGCGTGCTGAATAAAATTGGTATTTCTTTCATGACTATCCGTTTTGAAGCAGCTGAAGCTGTAATTTGGTGATGTTAACGATTGCGCTCACGTTGTTGCATACCTGTTTAGCCTGGTTCACATACTCTGGTTTCTTGCGCACAGTATCAATATCTTCAAGTAGCTTGTCGCTTAATGACTTAAAAAGGTCTTTCGTATTGATGTAAATTTCAGGAACATAGGTTTGTTTGTTTTGTGCCGGAAGGTTCTTTCCTGTTGATTCAACATCAGCATCGGTAATAACAGGTACCTCCTTAAAACATTGGAGGAACAGCCCTATTTTATCCTCAGTTTCTTTTATAAATTTTTGAGGTTTGCCGTTTATCTCGACAAGGATTTCAATTTCAGTAGCAAGGTTGTCAAACGATTTAAAAACAGCTGGTTGTTCGCGATAGTAGTATGTTTTACCACTATCAATCATTTGTTGTAATTTCAGTAAGCTCATTGATTGTACGTTTTAGTTTGATTTGACTTCTTTTTAATTCAATTAGTTCGGGCATTTCGGCGAATGCAGCCTTTAATTCAGTGTGTTTATGTGCCAGTTTTGAAATGATGTAGCTATCTGCTAATTCATTGCGACCGGAGTTTTCGCCAAGCTGGTTGGCACGGTTGATCAGGTACCAGTTCGCCGGGTCACAATTGGTCGGGTCGCCGTCAATCGATTTCATGATCATGCCTTCAGGGATTGGCCCGTTTTGGGCTTCCCAGTTTTTTCGGTGAAGTGCTACAAATTTTCCTTTGCTCACCCTCACTTCGCGGTACCCATCTTTCGAAATTCGTTCGTATCCGTCGTATTTAGTATTCGGCGGTTCATGGCCTTTCGGGAACCAGGTATGTTTTACTTTTTCGCGAAGCGCATCGCTCATGGGTAATCCCTTATTAGGAGGTACCTGTCCTTTAACGAACCGGGTCGATGCGCCTTTTATGCCATCCAACCGGTTGCATTCCGCTGAGTGCAAAAAAGTATCTGTTTTTTTCAACCCAATACGGTAGGCCTTATTGGCTACGATGTGATAGGCCAATTTCAATTCAGCAGCAATCAAATCCGTTCGGCGGGTTGGAAAGTCTCGTTTCAATAATTCAACCTCCTGATTTATCCATTTGTGTTTTGGCGCGATCATCACATATATTGAAATGTTCATAATATTCAGTTGTTGCTCTTAAAAGCGGTTTATCAATTGTGTTTTTTTTAATGTCGGTTCCGGTTATGTTTCGGTATCGTAGGCGGCAATCTTCACAAATAAGGCCGGGGTTCGCACCGGCAGCATCATCGAAGTTTACAAACACTCCACCGCTGGTGTGGCAAAGTGCCGACCGGTGCCGGTGGATGTGAAACTTGCCAAGGTTCATTGCAGGAATTGGAACGGCCACGATCCGGTAGGCCTCCGGCTGTAATTCTGGTCTATGTTTCCGCGCATCCGGCACCCTTGCTGGCTTAGGTGGTTTTTGTGGTGGCGAACCTGCTTCTGAAGGCGTTCGACCAATGGCCGTTTGCCAACAATGTGATGTTGTGGGGCGCAACTGCTGAAAAAGATTAACAGCAGGCAAACAGAAGCAATTAATTTCAGTTTAGTCCTAAGTTGCGAAAGCTCGAGCGAGTCTTTACCACAATTGGGGCACGACGGTCCGTGCAGGTGCCGGTCGAAAATAAATCCGCACAGTTGGCATTCGTAGTCGTCGGTATGGTTAGATGCGTTAATTCGAGGTTTCATATTCTTTGGTTTGTTTGATGTATGTTTTACTTTCCTTGTCAAGGTATTCAAAATGGTAGATCAGCGCCTTGAACCCTTTATACTGATTCGTTGGCACCAGGTAACGGATTTCTTCGCGGTGGTTGCGCCAGAACCCGGACATCAACTCATTGGTCGGGTATTTCCAAGCTTTTAGTAACGTTTCGAGTTTTGCCAGGCATCCGTTCACTGTTACCTGGTCGCTGCGGCGATAACCTGTTGCCCGTATTTTGTGCTGTATCGCGATTAATCCGGTAATGTAATTTCTGGCTTCGTTGGCAAACATGGCTTATCGTTTTGTTTGGTTGTAGCGTGTGCGGGCATTGCGTTCGTCGGGTCCGGTGTGGCGCATGGCACTAATAAAAATCCAAGTCAAAAAAGCGGCCATCACCACGTAAAACAGACCTTCGAGAATTGCGTAAAATGTGTCCATATCAGTCAGTTTAATGTAAATGCGTGTAGTTCGTTAATCCAGTTTTGCTGCACGAGAACGGCATCGTCAATATTGAGCACATACGTTTCGTCGAGCGCCACCTTAATGCCCCCAATCAATTCCGATTTGCGTACGAGCAGGTTTTTCCCCTCGCGGTGTATGCCTACCACAAATTCACGTCGCCTCACACTTGTTTTTTTTGTTAAAAGTTCTGTAGTTATCATTGTATTGGTGTTAAACAGGTGAGTATTTTGTCATCAACATCGGTCGAAACTTCGGCATAACCGTTCGATTCCTCGTAATAAATGCTGATCCGGTTGTTTTGAACGTTGTTAATTTCCATCGCAGTCAGGAATTCGCGCTTTGCCCCTTCCGATTCGCGCCAGTCGCGGAGTAAAAAAATACAAGTCGCGTTTTGCTTGAAAACTTCGATGCACTTATCGAGTTGTTGTTGCCATGTCCATGTAAGTGGTATCCCCAATTTCATCGGGTTGATTACCTGAACGCCCATTGCGTGTAGCTTTGCCTCTGCCACCTGAAACTTGTTCCATGCTGTGGTAAAGTCTTCTCCTGTTATTTTTCCGGCGATGTAAATCATTGTTATTTTGTTTTTGAAGCCCCACCCCAACCCTCCCCGGAGGGGATGGCTTAAAGCATTGCCGTTATTGTTTATATTTTATTTTATTTCTTAGTCCTTGTCTTTCCCCTTCGGGGGAATAAGAAGGGGGCATGGCAGGAAGCACCGGGACACCGATCAGGATTCTATCCCGGTTTTGCTTCATCCACCGTTGTGGCCATGCGGGGAGTCGAACCCCGCTCTATCTCTCTTAAAATCTTTCGTCCTTTGTGGCCAATTTTGGTTCTTAACTCCCCAACCAAAAAGCGGATGCTTAACATGAATTTCGCGGCCAAGCATCTGCGGCTCTGGCTTCATGTAGCCATGTGGCGAGGGGTGGATTTGAACCACCGGCCTTCCCGGTGATGACCGGGACGAGCTTCCTGACTGCTCTACCTCGCGAATACTTAGGCAAATGTGCTCCGGAATTAACCGACCGGGGCACGTGGATTTAAGATTGACGCAGGACCCATTTTAGAGCAGCGTCCAGTACTGCTTTGCTATGATAAAAATCAATCAATATATTTTTGGCGGGAGTGTCATCTCCTATGCTGGTGCCAATCCCGCCGTGTGGTGCAGTGCTGTTCTCAGTGCAGCAATGCACCGGGTTAAGTATCAAAATTTATCCATCTCTATGCAATTGAGTATGAACTGGAGAAAACTAATCTGGCCTTCGCCCCAGCAATAATGGGCCATGGTCGAATTCCATGTCACAATCTTGTTTCCAGAGAAACGGATGGCTATTATTTCAACTGCATTCTTCGATTCTCTTTCAATATCGAACAACTGTTTGCAGGCAGCCTCTTCATTTTCTGCTTCAATGGTTTGAATAACCATCTTACCATTCTGTTTTGTAAATGCTTGTACTTTCATATTATTGGTTTTGAAAAATTGGTTGTGATTATTGAATTTCCTTTTGGGCTTCAAATGGCAGGCTGTACTGGTATCGCCTGTTAAGCGCGGCAAACAGTGCTTTCTGGGTAGTCCTTATTTCGTTACCAAGTGCGCTGTAATCCATTTTTAAGTCCTGAAGCTTGGCGTTTAGGTTGCCAATCATTTTTTGCTCTTCGCCTGAGCCAATCAGGTAGTCGAAAATCAATTCCTGATAAAGAAGAAAAGAAGGTTGAAGTTTTGGGTCAATGGTATTCGGGTTGATGATCTGAATCCATCTCAAAAAGCCTTTTTTTGACAGCAAAATCCGTCCGTTATTGTCGATTTCGCCCAAATCTGGTCGGTTTTTTCCGACCAGTTTACCTAAAATAAGGTCTTTTTTGATCTTTGCGTGCTGGTTTTTAACATGTAAATTGAAGAAATCGCAGACCGGCTTTACCCAAATGTTGTCATTTTCGTACTTCACCGTCTGATTAAACATTACTAATGCTATTGCTTCCATAATATCGGTTGGTTTTAAAGTGATTTGATTTTGGCTTTTAGTTCGGCCATATATTGTTTATGAGTTTCGGCAACTTCGATAGCGGCGGCAATAATGTCGGGCCGGTTGCCCACGCCACGTAAAACACGGTCGATGGTTACAGTTGTAACATCAAATTTGGCAGCCAATTGGTCGCGATATCCAAGTGGCATTGCTTCCTTCAACTTCAATAAATCTTTACTTGTCATGGTTTTTATATTATTTGTTATATATTCGTGCTATGTTTGTAATATGACTGCGTAAAGTAAGAGAAAAAGTATGGATAGTACAACAAATTTGTTGTACTATTTTAAGTTGATGTGTTAATTTAAAATGATTCTAAATAACAAAAGATGAAAAATGCTGTAAATGAAAGACTTGGTATTTTTATCGATCATTTAAAAATAACAAATGTTGATTTTGGTGATTCGATTGGAGAAACAAAACAAGCCGTCGGCAATTGGTTGAAGGATGTAAAGATTCCAGTAACCAGTTTAGGCGATATCCTCCGCATTTATCCGCAGCTCAATGCCCGCTGGCTTCTCACCGGCGAAGGCCAGATGTTGGAGGAAGAGCGTAAGGCCACAACCGAAGAAAGCGGCCCGGCCTACACGACTAAAATTGAACTGATGCAAAAAGTAATGGAGCTTCAGGAAAAATATGTGACAACGATTGAGCGCGAAAACGAAGACCTGCGCAAAGCGGCAGAGCCTAAAAAAGAGAAGTTGTCTGAGACTGGTACATAAATCCTGCGAATTTCAAAAATACAATATTATTGTTGCATTGATTTGTCAGCTTCAAGAAAACTGGTTTGTGTTTTAGGGGCAAAAATCACCCATTGCAGGGCTTATTCGTAGTTACAACAGGTCTTAAAAATATATAGTAATTTGATTGATAGCGGCATAGATGTGGTGTGGTGTACTCCCAACCGGGATACTTTAACTAATAAAACCTCTCATTCACAATGAATTGAGAGGTTTTATTTTTTTTATCAAAATCCAGAAATCACAAAATGCTCATTTTTAATTTCAGTAATATTTAGTTGCAGAAATTTAGAATAATTTTAATATTTCTGATATTGTTTCTGATGTCAAATAGACCTTTCTCCTGTTCTATTTGTATTGAAATCGTTGATTCTGTAAATCTCTAATAATTGTAAGAGATTGTAGTAAAATATATTATGTGTCTATAAGCTTATTTGAATTTTTTATTTGGAAGAAAACCAAAAAGTGATTTTTATTAGGATTTAAACAATTCATAAAGTTTAGATTTGCCTACACGATGTTATAAACGTCAAATAAACACTTAATATTATGCCAAAAGGTTTTTTCAACATTCCGGAAATAAAAAATGAACCTATTAAAAGCTATGCGCCTGGTTCACCGGAAAGAGCAGAGTTAAAAAAGATGCTTAACGATTTGAGATCTGTTGAACTTGAACTACCTATGATTATTGGTGGTAAGGAAGTTACAACTGATCGTAGAGTGCGGATTTCGCCACCTCATGATATCAAGCATACCTTGGGCTATTATTATCAGGGCGATGATTCGCACGTTCAAATGGCCATTGATGCTGCCATGATGGCGCGTGAAAAGTGGAACTCAATGTCGTGGCAGCACCGCGCTTCCATCTTTTTGAAGGCTGCTGATTTATTTGCCGGTCCATACCGCGCCAAGATTAATGCGGCTACCATGCTTGGTCAATCAAAAAATGCTTTTCAGGCTGAAATTGATGCTGCTTGTGAAATGGCAGATTTCTTTCGGTTTGGTGTTAAATGCATGACAGATATATACAAAATGCAACCTCAATCGTCAGCTGGTATCTGGAATTGCAATGAATTCAGGTCGCTCGAGGGTTTTATATTTGCACTAACTCCTTTCAATTTTACCTCTATTGCCGGAAACCTTCCTGCTGCACCAGCAATGATGGGTAATGTGGTTGTCTGGAAACCTTCAAAAACTGCTGTTTATTCAGCTGCGGTTATCATGGAAGTTCTTCAGGAAGCAGGTTTGCCTGACGGTGTGATTAACCTGGTTTATATGGGTGGTCCAACAGCAGCTGATGTTGTTCTTCAATCGCCTGATTTTGGTGGAATCCATTTTACAGGATCAACCGAAGTATTCCAGAGCATCTGGAAAACTATCGGGGAAAATATATATAAGTACAAGAGTTATCCAAGAATAGTTGGTGAAACAGGTGGAAAGGACTTCATCTTTGCTGATCCGACTGCCAATCCACAAGCTCTGGCAATTGCCATGTTGCGTGGTTCATTTGAATATCAGGGACAAAAATGTTCGGCAGCATCAAGGGCTTATATTCCACGTAGTATTTGGGCTGATGTTAATACCCGGCTGGGCAATGAGCTTGCAACCGTAAAAATGGGACCACCTGAAGATTTTACCAATTTCGTAAATGCTGTGATTGATGAATCTTCATTCGATAAATTAGCTGGATTTATTGAGGCTGCCCGGAAAGATGCTGATGCTGAAGTCATTTTTGGTGGAAAATGCGATAAGTCGGTTGGCTATTTCATTGAGCCAACGGTAATTTTGGCCAAAAAACCTGATTATACCACCATGGTTGAAGAGTTGTTTGGTCCTGTGCTTACCGTATTTGTTTATGAGGATGAAGATTTGGAAAAAACGCTCGACATTTTGGATAAGACTTCAATTTATGCGTTGACAGGAGCTATTTTCTCACAGGATCGTTACAATATTGAGCATATTACCAAACGACTTGAAAATGCTGCCGGCAATTTTTATATCAACGATAAACCAACCGGAGCAACTGTTGGCCAGCAGCCATTTGGAGGAGCTCGTGGATCGGGTACAAACGATAAAGCAGGTTCAGTCTTTAACCTTTTGCGATGGACATCCATCCGTACCATCAAGGAAACGTTTGTTTCACCTACGAATTATATGTATCCCAATTTTTTCCCTGATCAGGAATAATTTATTTGCATTAAAAAGAGATGATTTTTTTTCATCTCTTTTTTTGTATTTCTTATTTGAATTTTTCACGCGTATATTGCATTAACCCACATTGCAGCTAAAAGTACCCCTTTTAGTTAAAATTCAGCTATTATCCACTTTTTTCGCGCTATTTTCATTACACTAAATTTATAACCAACTGAAGGTGTCCGACTAATTTGCAGCAAGATCAAATATCATGAAATACCACTACCCAGGAAAAAATCTGTGTGGCACACTGGCGAAATATTAAAAAATCAAAAAGCAGATTGTTAGATCGTTATGGATGGATAGCTGCAATGTGGGTTAACCAGTTTATTCAGATTTTTATAAATTTTCAAAAGCACCACATTTGAAATCGGGTTCGTCGCGCTGATCGTTGCGGTTCATCAGGCAAAGTAGATTCTCGTCCCAATCTTCGATATGATGTTTTTTGCAAATGATACATAAGCTCGGCACTGGTATCGAATTCAGATCGATTTTGTTCCCGTCATCGTCGTAAAATCCATTTACATCTTCCGAATATGGTTCGTCATTTTCCGAAATGTCAAATGGAAATAGTTCATTTTTAGTGTCTTCATTGGTGTCAATTTTTTGATCTTTCATCCATTTTTCTATTTCTTCAGGGCTGGGCAGAAAGTTGTTTTCATCAATTTTAAAATTAATTTTTCCGCTCTTTTCTTCGTCAAACTTCATTTCCTCAGCAACTTCTTTACAGGTATTGCAGTAGCCCGGAAAAGGACAATGTTCTTCGTCGTAACTGCAAAACTCGATGTGGTTTTCACCAAACGAAAGAGCCACGTGTTTCTCTTCCCAGAACTTCAGGATAAATGGATAGCGCAAATGTGCCGGGTAGTTTTCAGGAAAATCGAGGTAGAAATGAAAGTATTGCAGAAGCTTTTCAAGCTCAACAGCCAAAAGCGCGTGTTGCTGTTGACTGAGCTTTTCGGCAGGAGGAAGTTGCTCACGGTCAATTCCGGTTATTCCTGAAATAGGTTCCTCATCGCCATACATATATTTTTCTACTTGCGACATATCTTCCAATTCCACTTCGTCGTCGGGATCGGCTTCCGAATCTTCCCATATTTCATGCGGTGGCTTCATATTCCATGTAGCCTTATGCAGGTCGTCGATTAGTTGTTCGATGTAACGTTTCATAGTATGTCGTTTTAAACCTTCAAGATTTTCAAAACCTTGAAGGATTGTATGTTATTAAATTTCCAGCCAGTTTTCAATTTGTGTAACTTCAACTTTTTGCTCGTGCCAATATTTAAAGTTGGCTCCGTTGTCGAACCAACCCATAACAGCATCGCGTTTCAACTTGGTTGGTTTCATCGAAATGCAGGTGAGATAACTACTCCATGGATATTCAATAGGTTCACTACAAAATCCATGATGTACTGGATTGTTATGGATGTAAAGAATTACCTGTTTTAAATAGGTCTTATTCGTAATCAGTTTTCTCCTGAAAGTATGCTCGAAAAGGCTTCCTGTCCGGTTATATCTTTTATTGAATGCTTTGGTGTAGGCATTGAAAAGATTGGAAAATTGCTGGGTAATGCGCTTTTCGGATATTAAACCCTGAAGGTTTTCAAAACCTTCAGGGTTTAATATCCGAACCAACAAATGAAAATGATTCTTCATCAATACCCATGCAAATGTATCGGCTACCGACGAGATGTATTTGTCGTACAGTGCCAGAAAATGTTCGTAGTTGTCATTTTCCCTGAAGATATTGCAACTATCAATTCCCCGGTTGTAAATGTGGTAGAATTTTCCGGGTTCCAATGGTAGTTTCGGGTTGGACATTATGTTAATTTTTAAACCTTCAAGGTTTTCAAAACCTTGAAGGTTTGGTGTTACTTATTCTTTTCCTTGTCCGTCTTTTGTTTTTTCGACGAAATACGGTTTCGAAGAACTCTCAATGGCGCGGATGGCAATGTCTTTAACGCTGGTTTCGGCGGTAATAGCCTTTTGCGAAAGTTCTTTAATGGTTATTTATTGAGTTAAATAAGATAATAAATAATTGACTTTAATCATAGACATAATCGTACCGAGTACCTTTTCATCTACCTCAGGTAATTCGAGATCGCCTAGAACTGAGTTAAATGCTTCAATTCTGTTGATGTCATTTTCTACTGCCGTTACAAAAGCATGCAAGGTCAGGAAATAGTATTTCTCGATTAAATGAATGGTTTCCCGGTTGGGAAATAATGTCTCCAACTTAAATGGGTATTCCAGTATTCTCTTTAAGTTTCGAGTGGAGGTTACTTGTTCTGTAACCCATAATAGCCTGATCAGTGCATAATCTGGATACTTCAGGGCATATTCTTTAACTAATTTGGGGTATTTGGGCGATTCTTTTGTTTGTAGCAGAAGTAGTTCAAGAAAATAAACACAAGGCAGGCCATTTGCTTCTTTTTCGAATATCTTCAGTTCTTTCGCTGCTTGTTTCGGATTTTCTGTAGTCAGTTTGTATATTTCGATGAAATGGTTTTTCACTTCTTCTGAAATACGCTGGTCTCCAGACTCGCAGCCTAACAATTGATCGGGGATTTCATCTTCTTCAGTTACGATATCCAGATCTTCAAAATATTCATTGAAGATTTGATTGTGCAAGTCAACATCAACGAGATCGTCCACAATTGAGTTGGCGATCAGGGCAAAACGTTTATTTTCTTCGTCAGTCAGACTTTCGAGCCGGGAGCTCAGGCTGAGAAATAATTCTTTTTTTTCAGTAGATGTCATTCCCTCAAATTCGTCTTCGTCAAAATCATCGTCCAGATCGTCTTCGTCAAAATCGTCATCCATTTTATTGATGAACGAATAATTCCCGGAACCAGCAGTCTTTTCCAATTGGGCAATAATTTTTTTTACTTTAACATCGTCGTCAAAAGGGCCTTGCATGTAAGTTGGCTGTCCATCCATTCCACATTCAATTTCAATTAGTTCAATGTCATCAGTATCTTCTTCGAGCATAAACTGGGTGATCGACGTAAAATCTTTGTGCGGCTTAAATCCGTATTCGTCGGCAAACTCTAGTCCGGCAAATATAATGTTGTGAGCCATTATATATTCAATTTCAACCATGGGCAATTGTGCGTCGATCTTTTCAATATGTTCGCGGTACGCGTGAATGGCGGCGTTGAACATGTAAGTGGTGTCTTTAATTCCCAGGCACATCAGATCAACTAAATAAAAGCAGGCTGTAATATTGCCATTGGTATGGCTTCGGGCAACCGATAGTTGCACCATCCTTGTATCTTCCCACTCTTCGTTGATCTTGCACTCGTAAATGGGTAGTGAGCGAGCCTTCTTACGGATATAATTTTCGGGGCTTAACATCTGGACCACCTTGCCTTTGTTCTTATTTGCCATACATTGAATTTTATAAATGATAACCAAAAGTAGTTTTTTAACCTTCTCCTTCGAAAGTGAATTCAATTATTTGGTGGAAAAAGTTCAATTCAACGAAGACATCAGACCTTCGAGCTTTCCAAAACTTTGAAGGTCAGTAATAACTATTCGTAATATTGATAAAACAACTCACTTATTTCGTCAGCAAAACCATAGCCACATGGTTCGGCGTACTTTACACAATTTTCGCATCGAAGTTTGAACTGTTCCAATAACCCGTGTTTTTGCATGAATTTCAATGCCAGCTCGAAGTTATTGGCAGTGCTGGTATAGAATTGCTCCCACATATCGCCGAAATCGAACGTGAATTGACAGGCCATCTCGGGCAGTGTAACCATTAGGTCGGCCAGCAATTCGGGCGAAGGGCTCAAGCCGCGAAAATCGGCAATCGCCTTTTTGGCCACAGAGAAACGTGTTTTGGGTTCAGCGTATTTCCCTTTGGGGTAGAACTCGTTGATAATAATAGCTTTGTGTTTCTCAAACTGCTCCTGTTCATTGGGGTTGAGAAAATACTCGAAATACTCTTTTGCCGGTTTGCATGTGTCGTACAGGCCCAGTACCTGCTCAATAACCTGCTCTTTGCTAAGCGAAAGCAGGTGCTTTTTTAGTTCGGTTTTTGACATATAAACTTTATTTTGGATTGATCTGGTTGCCATTGTGCGAATTTAATTATTTTTAGGCTGGATTAATTCACTTATTTTAAATACACTGACATGATATTAGGACAAATAATACCAATGATTTTTGGAATAAGACCCGAATTTTTACTTTTTGGTTTGACACTTCTGGGAGTTGCATTGTTCCATCGTTACACACTTTGGGTAGCGCTCATCGGATTGGCATCCATTCTGGCATTTAAATTCATCTTCATTTCGTCGTTTAATCTTCCTGAACATTTATTTGGGCATGTTGATTTTGTCGATCAGGTTTTACACAAAGAAATGAGAGTCGGAGAATGGAGTACACTGTTGAACCTGCTTGGTCTGTTGATCGGGTTTGCTCTTTTGTCAAGGCATTTTGAAGAATCCAGACTTCCAGAGTATTTACCAAAATTATTGCCCAACGACTGGAAAGGCCCATTGGTGCTATTGATCGCTATTTTTGTTCTTTCATCATTTCTCGATAACATCGCGGCCGCATTAATCGGAGGAACCATTGCAATGGTTGTCTTTAACCGGAAAGTTCATCTTGGATACATCGTAGCCATTGTTGCGGCAAGCAATGCCGGTGGTTCAGGTAGTGTTATTGGCGATACCACCACCACTTTAATGTGGATCGAGGGCGTTTCGCCATTCAATGTTTTTCATGGATACATTGCAGCCTTTACTGCCTTGGCTTTTTTCTCCGTGTTTGCCTCTATTCAACAGGATAAATATCAACGTATTCAGAAAGATCCAAAAGCAATTGTCATAATTGACTGGGTAAGAATTGGCATTGTTGTCCTGATTTTGTTGCTGACGATTCTGACCAACGTGTTTCTTAATTTTCCGGCTCTCGGAGTTTGGATTGCCATTGGAATTGGTGCATTTATCCGAAAAACCGACTGGGCAGAAGCAAAAAATGCAATCAGTGGGTCCATATTTCTACTATCACTGGTAACCTGTGCATCGCTGATGCCTGTTGAAGAACTTCCGGTAGCATCATGGCAATCAGCATTTTCACTTGGATTTGTTTCTGCTGTTTTCGATAACATACCACTAACCAAACTGGCGCTTGAACAAGGCGGTTACGATTGGGGGATGCTGGCCTATGCAGTTGGGTTTGGCGGATCGATGATTTGGTTTGGCTCTTCTGCCGGAGTGGCTATTTCGAGCAAGTTCCCTGAGTCAAGATCGGTATTCAAATGGATAAAATCAGGCTGGCATGTAACTGTAGCTTATATCCTCGGATTCTTTGTTTTGCTGTTTTTCATGGGTTGGGAACCTCAAATTATTGGAAAAAAATCTGATCGGATAAACACAAAGCAAACGATTGAGCAGCAAGCTCCTATTCCGGTTTCGCCTCATTAATAAAATGAATATAAAAATTTCACGGGTTTATTGGTTCCAGAAAATTTGGGAGCCAATAAACCCGTTTTTTTTGACTTAAAATTTGTATCCTTGCATACCAATTAACTAAAACAATAAATCATGAAAAAATTAACTTCAGTAATTTGTTTGCTCCTGATCCTGGTGTTTTCAGGTATTGCACAGGACAAAAAAATCAATGTATTGGTATTCTCCAAAACTTCCGGGTACAGGCACAATTCAATTTCTTCGGGCATTAAAATGATGAGCGATTTGGCTCAGGAAAGAAAATGGATATTAACAGCCACTGAAAATGCCGATTTGTTTACTCCTGAATTCCTGAAAACTTTCGATGTTGTGGTATTTCTAAATCCTACACAGGATGTTTTGAATGATCAGCAACAAAAAGATTTTGAAGCGTTTATGAACACTGGAAAAGGATTTGTCGGCATCCATTCTTCGGCTGATTGCGAATACGACTGGGCCTGGTATGGACAATTGAATGGCGCGTACTTTAAAACTCATCCGCAGGCTCAAACTGCAACAGTAATTTTCGAAAATACCGATCACCCGTCGATGGTTCCTTTTAAAGGGATGAAAACCTACCGGACATTTGATGAATGGTACAGTTTCAAAGAAAATCCTCGTGCAAAAGTTCATGTACTGGCCCGATTGGATGAAACTTCGTTGGATGAAAAAACCATGAAGGACGACAAATGGAAAATGGGCGACCACCCGCTTATCTGGTATCAGGAAATTGGCAATTCACGCTCTTTCTACACTGTTTTTGGGCATACTCCTGAAGCTTTTCAGGATCCGAAAGTGAAAGAACACATCGGCTGTGCTGTCGATTGGGCGGCAAAAAGAAATTAGTGTCAGTCGCGGTTGGCAAAAGGTTGTTGGTTCATAAAATGGCAAAATTAAACGAAAGTATTCAGCGCGAAATCACACCACTCTCGCAGGAAGATTGTTTATTGGTTTTCGACCGGGTAAAAAGCCAGTTCGATTTTCCAGTGCATTTTCATCCTGAATACGAATTAAATTTTGTGTTTAATGCACTTGAAGCCGAGCGTGTTGTAGGTGACCACAAAGGTTATGTTCAGGAATATGAGCTGGTTATGGTTGGACCGAACGTATTTCATGGCTGGAACAATGGCAGGTGCAAAAGCGATCAAATCCACGAAATTACCATTCAGTTTCAGCGCGACCTGATAAACGAAAGCTTGCTGACCCGTAACATGATGAAACCCATAAAGGAACTTCTTGTCAATGCTTCACGAGGTATTTTATTCGATGAACCCACCACTCGCCGTATAGCGCCCAGATTGCAGGAACTTTCGCAAAAAAATGGAATGGAGGCTTTTATCGAATTAATCTCTGTTTTGCATGTACTTTCCGTTTCTGAAAATCAGAAATTGCTTTGCCAGACAACGTTGAATACCAATGATTTTGCCAACAGCGACCGAATTAAAAAAGTGTACGAATACATCAGTCAGAATTATCAGGAAAAAATAAAAGTGGAGGAGGTTGCCAAATTGCTGAATATGACTGAAACTACTCTTTCGCGATTAATGAAGAAACGAACGGGCCGGTCGTTCGTCGATTTTCTGAACGATTACCGCATCGGATTTGCAACACGCTGGCTTACAGAAACCAACCAAAGTATTGCTGAAATAGCTTTCCGGTGTGGTTTTTACAACATTTCCAATTTTAACCGGATATTTAAAAAGAGCAAAGGATGCACCCCCGGAATGTACCGTGAGAACTTTTCAGGAATTAAACGGGTAAGCTAAAGAGGATAAAAGTGATCAGTGGTCAGTAATCAGTCGGTAGCAATTTCAGTCTTGAATCTTAAAATTTGAAACCTTTTCAATTGTCATCGAATTCTATCCTGCATTGGGGATCAGAAGGTTTTTGTTCCATAAATTCTTCCACTATCCGGTCGATTGTCATCAGGCATTTACCACAGCTTGTGCCAGCTTTTGTTGTATTTTGGATATCAGAGGTTGACCGGGCACCTTTTTTAAGTGTAGTCAGAATTTCATTTTCTGTGACCATATTACAGACACAGATTAAACTTCTACTCATTCGGGAAATAGCTGAAGATAAGACTTTCAGGAAACGAACTTGTTTTCGACAAATAACTTGATACTACGGTAAACATCAATAATCTGATCGCGCTTGGGCAGTGTTTCATATATTTTCTGGATATACTGTTTCTCGCTCATAATCCTGAATGTGTATTTGAAATTCAGGTCGAAAGCCATGGAAATCAGTAATAACTTGTAATCGTTCATGGTTTTCATATCCTCAACAGCAGCTGTTTTTCCGGCAAGGATACTCTTTAGAATTTTTTCAGAAACATCAGGTGTTTTAATCAGATCGACCGTTATAACAGGCTGAATGCCATATTTTTCCTTGAAGAAGCGATAAGAAGAATCGTAAATGTCGAGTTTATCGGCATCACGTAGCAAACGGGCGAATAAAGTTTGTTGTTCGCTATCAAGCTTCGGAAGTTTGAGCTTGTTGTGACTTTCAATTGATTTAAGAATAACTAGCTGAATATCTGCTGATAAAGTCTGGTAAAATTCCATCTGCTGAACAATTTTTGCAGATACGGTAGCATGATCACGCTGAATAACCAATGCCTCAACATTCTTCGACATAAGGGATGCTTTCCCGATATCATGAAACAAGGCATTGACCGTAGCAATTCTTTTGTCCTCTTCTGTCTGCAATACAATATTCGACAACAACAGCGAATTGGCAACAACACGAAGCGAATGCGCACGTATTTCCTCAAATTGATGCTGGTTCTCAGGTGAATCAATCGTGAGCGATTGAAAAAATTCTTCAAAGGCAAGGCGGCACTCCTTCAGTATTACTTCTGTGATCATATACTTTTTTTAATAGCTTCAAAAGTAGCATAATTAACCACTCAAATGGTTAGCTAAATGATATAATTATCAACAATATTGAAATATGAATTGGTTGATAATGAGCAGTATCGGCGTTTGTTGATAAAAAAGCAGACCGATTGATGTGTTTTTTCCATAAACAGGCATATTAAATTCAAGTTTTGCTATTTTTGTCCTCGCTAAAATTAGCAGGTCCTATAGTTCAATGGATAGAATGTAAGATTCCGGTTCTTATGATCTGGGTTCGAATCCCGGTAGGATCACTTTTAAAAAGTCAATCAGCTGACAATCAGTGGTTGACTTTTGTGTTTTAGTCGATTTGCACTGTGGGGTAAGCCAAAAGTCGGACGGGGAAATTTGAAATTTAGCAATACAATTAATTCTCTTCAAACCCGTTAAATGGAATATCATCATCCGGATCATGATCAAATGGACCAACACCCGGAGGATTGAACAATCCCCAACGATCAATGATATAATCCCATTTATCAAAACCAGCTACCCAATCAATGAACAACATTCGGTATTCTTCCAGTAAATCCCTGACGATCTGGTAATATTCCACATGCTCAAACCCAAACATTTCGAGGGAGTGGTTTTGAATCATTAGTTCATGGGCGGCTTTTCTGATAATGGCAGCGCACTCCATTCTGATATCGTATAATTGACCACCTTCAGCACCGGCAACTTTAACGGTCAAAAGCATAGCATCTTCCAGCATAACCCCTTTCACATGGACTAACATTTCATTATCGTCCGGAATGAGTTCGCAAATCTGATGAACCACTTCATATATTTCCATTCCCTTCTTATAGATGGGGAGTTCTTTAGGGTTTATTTCAGCGTTTTCGTCGTCAAACATTGTTTTCTATTTTATAGAATTATTCAATACCCCCAATTCACATGACTAACAGGCAATTGATTCAACTCGTTTTTTAGGTGTTTCCATTCGGGCAGATAATTATCCATGTAAGCTATAAAGTGAGCGTTGTGAGTTCGTTCAAGTAAGTGAGCCAATTCGTGAACAATGATGTATTCAATGCATTCAAGCGGCTTTTTTGCCAGTTCCAGGTTCAGCCAGATTCGCCTGGCTTCGCGGTTGCAGGTGCCCCATTTGGTTTTCATCTTCTTTACTGCCAATTCGTTGATTGAAACGCCCATTTTCTTCTCCCATTTTTCAATAATGGGTGGAGCCAGTTCTTTCAGTTGCTGCCGGTACCATTCATCCAGAATGAACTGCTTCTTTTGGATGTCAGTATTTGGGCGAATATGCAGTTCAATTGTTTTGTGTTTAATCACTACAAAGGGTGGTGCATCACGTTCAACGATCTTCATCAGGTAGCGATTACCAAGGAAATAATGACCTTCCTTATACAAGAATTCCCGGGGAGCTTCGCGAACCTGCTCCTGGAACTTTTGCTGCTGCTTTTTGATCCAGGCTAATTTTGAAATGGCATAAATCCGGATGGTATCCAGATTCATTCGTAATGGAGCGGCAATCCGAACCTTTCCTGATGGTGGATATACACTAAGATGCACATTCTTAATGTCTTTCAGCACCACATCAACCACAATATCACCCAGATTAATTTGCTCCATTTTTAAACTAATACTCCGCTTGTTTTTTCACAATTTCAAAGATGCGCTCCGTTTCATCAACGTCACTTAAAACACTATAGATGGCTTTTTTTACCGTTTTCTCTCGGGTATCAATTCCGCGCCAGCCATTGGGTTTATTCTCCATAATGTTGCCATGTACCTTCAGCGCTAAATCCTCATTTTGTTCAAGGTTATTATACAGAGCCCGCTGTGCAGGTGTTTTCAGCGTTTCAGGAGTCGATGGTTTGATGCCTATCTGTACTTTGCTGGCTATAACTGCTATCTTTTTCAGGTATTCTTCATAGCTGATCGCCAGGGCTCTTCGTTCCCTGATCACTTCATTTAGCAAGGTGCTCATTTCTTCAAAAAAGGCAGGATCGATCAAATGATCACGGATTATTTTTTGCCTCACATTGTTTTCAATGGTTTCGGCCACCGCTTGCTGACTGCCTTTTATTCCTTCAGGCATACTGTTTATGGCATCGGCAATGCCACTCTTCACGATCAGTTCAATCAGTGACAAATCGCCAAAGGGCGAAATCAGTCGCGGTTCGTCGGCCTGAATGTAATTGTCAATCAAATGGCGCATATCTGCCTCATAGGCTTTCATATCCAGTGTTTCACCGCTCGCCATCCGAATTTCTTCCCGAAGTTTCAGGTAGAAATCTATCTTTTCAGCTATTTCGTTCTGCTCTTTTGCAGTATAACCAGCATCGTCCATTTCTGCCGACAAGTTTGCATAAGCTCTGATCAAGGCAACCATTGCTTTGTACAGGGCAGTTCTTCGAAGTTCGGTATCCTTCAGTTCTTCAGCAATTTCAGGATTACCACAGAAATAGTGCTGGAAATCAATTTTCGATTTTGGCGGTTCAACAGGTTCGCACAGCAATGCAATATCTTCGAGCGCATTGTCTAATCGTTCCCGGCCTTTCTTCAAACGATCCAGCAACAGAATCTGGCAATCTTCCGGTTTAAACTGATCAAAATCCAATTCGGAGGTATAAACGGCTACTGCATCTTCAACCTTCTTGAAAAGGTCTTTGTAATCCACAATATACCCAAATTGTTTGTCTTCGGTATCCAGGCGGTTTACCCGGCATATCGCCTGAAACAGACCATGATCCTGCATCTTTTTATCGATGTACAAATAGGTACAAGCGGGTGCATCAAACCCGGTGAGCAGCTTATCAACCACAATCAGCAAACGCATGTTGGCTGGTTCTTTGATGAATTTATCCTTGGCCAGATCTTCGTAGGTTTCAGTTTTGGTTTTGCCTTGTTTGGGCACCACATCTTTCAAAATGTCGTTGTACAGCTTATAGATGAACTCTTTGTCGGTTTCCGTATTGGCTCCGGTATCTTCGGTGGTGATGTCCTTTGTGGCAGGGTTGTACGAGGTAACAATGGAACAGCGGTTTTTAAATTCGGTCTTCTGAAACAGCTCATAATATTTACAGGCTTCGTAAATACTGCTTGCCACCAGAATGGCATTTCCTGTGAACGAATTTAAACGTGGTTTTACACTAAAGTCAAAAACGATATCGCTCACCACTTTTTCCATTCGTGATCGTGAACTCAGCACTACCTGCATGGTTCCCCATTTCTTTTTCAGTTCCGATTTTTGGAAATCATTCAGCCCTTTGGTCTTGGCTTCAAACCAGGCATCGACTTTATCGGTTGACGACAACCGTTGATCGATGTCTCTGGCTTCATAAATCAAATCCAGTATCACCTGATCTTCAACTCCTTCGTTGAATTTGTAGGTATGAATATATCCTCCAAATACTTCCAGACTGGTTTGTTTGTCCGATTTTAAAAGCGGTGTTCCTGTAAAGCCAATGAAAACAGCGTTTTGAAGCATCGCTTTCATCACTTTATGCAGTTTGCCGCTTTGAGTGCGGTGGCATTCATCCACAAAAACAAATAACTCGCCAACGGTCTTTGTTGGACTGCTGCGAAGTTCTTCGATAAACTTATCGAAGTCTTCCATGTCTTTCTTTCCAAATTTATGAATGAGCGAACACAGCAACCTTGGCGTTGGTTGGTTCAGTTGTTCCATCAATTCTTTTCCACTCGATGTTCGCTTGACAGGTTCACCTGCATCGTTAAAAACCCGTTCAATTTGCTTGTCGAGTTCAGTGCGATCGGTTAATACGACAACCCGTGCATTGGGATTGTTTTCCAGAATCCATTTGGCTAACAGTACCATCACGATACTTTTACCGCTTCCCTGGGTGTGCCAGATGATTCCACCTTCGCGACGGCGAACATGTTCCTGCGCGGCTTTGATCCCAAAATACTGATGATAACGGGGCAGCTTTTTCACTCCGGCATCGAACAAAACAAAGTTGTAAATGATTTCGAGCAGCCTGTGTTTATTACAGATTTTTGCCAGATACTTGTCTAGTTGCAATTGACTGTTATCGTCAATATCTTCCTTCCAGTTCAGGAAAAATTTCTCCGGTGTTCGGATGGCGCCATATCGCAGACCTTCGGTATCGTTTCCGGCCATTACCAACTGAATGGTAGTGAAAAATGACTGTATAAACTCCGGTTGCTGATTGACCAGATTTTGCCGGATGCCATCGCCAATGGAAATGGTACTTCGTTTTAATTCAATCACTCCAATGGCAATTCCATTGATGTAAAGCACCAGATCGGGTCTTTTATCGTGATTGCCCATGATAGTGACTTCTTCAGCCAGGGCAAAATCATTCTTTTCGGGTTCGGCCCAATTGATGAAATGCAGCCGCTGATAACGATCTCCTGCACCGGCAGTTACCTCCACACCATAGCGCAGCAGTTTATATACCTCTTTGTTGTTGCCATACAGGTTACGGTCGTAGTTTTGGGTTTCTGTCCGGAGTTTGTAAATAGCACGTTTGACCAATTCTTCCGGATATCCAGCCTTGTCGATCAGGTATTTGCGAACCAGATCTTCTTCAATATTGCTATTGTTGGCGCGGTATTCCCAATCGCCCAGGTATTGATAACCCAATTGCTCCCTGAACAACTTAAGGATACGGTTTTGGGTAGCCCGTTCTATTTCTCCGACTTTGCTCATTTTTTCTTTTTGGATTTCTGAAGTTTCTTTTTCAAGGCTATGCCATTGGCTGTTAAACGGTAACGTTGATTTGGATGATTTGGACTGTCAGGAAAAGTCATTTCAATAAATCCTGATTCAAGTGCTGGAAGCAGATAGTTATCTCTAAAGTACTCCCGATGTTTTAACTGGAGAATATTTTGTATTTCAGCACTTCGCAATTCATCATCTGTTACAAGTATAACTCTCTTCACTTCCTCACTTACTTGTCCGGTAACTTGTCCAGTAGCTTGTCCAGTAGCTTGTCCAGTAACTTGTCCGGCAGCACCTTCATTAACATCTTCATTATCTATACTTTCAGCTTGTCCGGTAGGTTCCCCGGTAACTTCCCCAGTAGTTTTTATAGTCCGCCAGATAATCGTTTTAAAATCTTCTTCCTGAATAAATTCCGGTTCTTTCAGTCCGGCTTCATTGCACAAGCGGATAATGTCACCGGTGCCGGTTCCCATGCGTTCAATATATCCGACCAGATACATCGGCTCTGCCAATAAAGGATTTGCAGGAATGGACCGGTGTGGTTTGCGAAGTTTCGCCGGACTTAGTCCCAAAGGTAAAGTTCCCGGGTTCCAGATTTCGAGCCGGTCTTTAAACAGCATCACCTGTACACTTCCATTATTGGTATAATCGCGGTGGGCGATGGCGTTTACGATGGCTTCCGAAACTGCAGCACGTGGAAGTTCATATTGAATAGGTACCTGGTTACTTTCTTCCCGGGTTCCGACCGACACATCCACTTTCGACAATACAAAATCGACTGCCTGATTCACCAGTTGAAATACATCGCCTTTATACACCTGATAGGCTGGAATGGGTTTTACCACATCGAAGCCATGAAAATGAGCACACTTTACCTCTGAGGTAATGAAAAAACGTTGCGGCAGTTTGCCGAATAACAAAATGGCCGCATTACTTATGCGTTGGTTATCCAATAGATTTAGGTGAGTTAAAATGGTTTCCGGAGTAGATTCAACTGGCAACGGAAAACCTCTTTTGGCTCTGGCAATGTGTACGAATTCTTTGATTTTATCCTGATCCAAATCTTCCAGAGTGGCAGTTTCATTCAGGCTGGCATCAAACGGACCGGTACGAATAATCTCCTTTTCCTTGAGGTAATTCACCAGCGAAGCATAAACTCCGGAATTGAGATCATCGCCCGAATTAAACCGCTTACGAACCAGGTCTATGCCCACCTTTTGGATGAGTTTGTTCATTTTCGCATGGCGTTGCAAGCCAACATCTCCTAAAACATAAATCAGCCGCGTTTTGTGTAAACGGGTGGCTTCATCAAACTCCCGTTCGGTAGGCGAAATACCTTCGGCATCTTCAAAACCATATTTGGTGCCAAATAATCCAAGGTAAATATCGCATCTGGCAACTTCACTGAGGTAAACGGCATCGGCCCGTTGGTCTGAAGCGGGCAAGTTCTCGAATAGAAAGGGTTCGAAAAACAGCCCAAGCAAAGGGTCGCTATGCAAATAATCAAACAGACTCTCCCGCTCCCGCGCAAACTCCGCTTGAACACTGCTAATAAAGACTTTTAGTTTTTTCATACCAGTTATCGTTTATCCATCAATACATCACTCCTAAATTTAGTGCAATTGTTTCATAACCAATTGCACTACTCAGGTTAAATGCCAATAATATTCGACCTATAAGGTTCAAAATATTACTCTTTAAATATGATTTTAAAACTCATAAATTACTTAATTTTCTTGCAAGAATCCTTATCTCTAGGTTTGCCGACTCTTAACAAATGGCAATGCTCTTGATTGTGAGGAATAGAAATAAAATGAGATTGGCAATAATTGTCTAGAAGTTTTGGTTCTTTAATTATGCGCTTTTTCCAATTCGGTATTAATTCATTTTCTTCATTATTAGAGATAAAGTCCTCTATTAATATATTTAATTTTGTTTCCGTAAGCTTGCATATCAATTGTTTGAGGTAGTGTCTATAGTTATTATTGTATGCAAAGTTTATTAATTTAGAGGAGTTTTCGATCAAACAACGTTTTGGTTCTTCCACTGCAAAAACATAAGAAGTATCCCAAAAATTATAATATTTTGTATCCCCAATGGTCAACAAAGCTCTTCTAAATTCATTGGTGATATCATCATTGTTTAAATGACCCACTAGAACACTATGGATTTTTGAAAAATTCAAATAATCAAAATTATCCTTATTATAATCGGCGCAATACAATGGAAATTCAATTCTGCCTTTACAGAAATTAGTATCTTCCATATCAAAAATCACTTTTTCATTCTCGTCTGTGATAATTTCTGATTTAATTATTTCCTCTTTGACTTGAGATGCTGCAAATTTTGAGATAATACTATTTTTAGACAAAAAAGTGTAAATATCATCACATTCCAGAACCATTTCATTTATTAAATTAATTGCACCTCTGAAAGCTGAAGCATTATCAATTGGAGAATTCTGGATAATGTTCCTTACAACTCTCATCCATTTTGAAAAATCTTCTTCGTTGAAAGTTTTATTGAATATTAAATACTCTGTTTGAGCAAAGAACAATACTCTTTGTTTATATGTGGTTTCACCCGATTTAATAAATTCATTGAATAAGTTTGTATTTTTACAAAATTCCCAAAGTATTAAATTTGCGGGTAAGATGCCATCCCATTCATTTGATTTTTCTGAATAAATATCTAAACAATTTACCATATAATCAAAACCCTGATGCGTTGAGAAATCAATAGGTTCCAGGATGCTTGGGTTGTTGAACAATTCAATAATTCGCCGTTCTATTCTTTCATTTTTTACAGCAAGATCGGTTGTCTTTTTATCACTAGATTTGTCTTCAAGTTCTTTTCTGACAAGTTTTTCATTTTCTTCATCTTTATATATTTCAGTTCTTTTTGCATAAAAATTTATAGCAATACCCGCAATGAATTTAAGGTAAGCATTATCAATCTTGTGTTCTGAATTTTTATGCTTCCAGAACAAATCAGTCCAAACTGTGTCTGCCTTATGTGAAAAGGTTTCTTTAATCCCTTTTCCATGATCCCACGTTTGTAATTCAATGTGTTTAATAAAGTTGGCTTTGAAGATCTCGAAAGGAGTAAGCTGTTTCCCACGGGCATTCATTTTTATATAGAGATCGTCGGAAAGACCAAAATTTTCTAATTCAATAAAATGAAATGTTAAGGTTCTGAGATTCTCATTAATCAATTTTGACCATAAATTTCCTTCTTGCTTAAAAATAGCATGTATTGCATCAAGCATGATCAGCATTGCTTTAATCGTAGGGTCTTTCTCCCAAGACAAAACAAACCAGGCTTCATTTGTAATGATAGAAGAAATATTTTCATCGGTAGCCTTGAATGAGATACCTTTTTCGATTAATTTGTAGCAAAATTCAGTAGAACTGGTTCGGGTTAGATAGGTGAATTTTTTTAGTTTTTTCTTAACAGAAATGTCATTGGTATTTTCTTTTGTTGCAATATACCAATGCAACAAATAAAGGGTAGTTAATCTTTGCTGTCCATCCAGGGGTTGAAACGTATCTAAATGAGTACTTCCATACACAAAATCAAGTTCAATCGGTAATGTATTCAATGCCTCTTTAATGTCTTTTAAAAACAAATTTCGTAGTTTAATTTTGTCTTCTCTTCCTTGAGCATAATCTCTTTGGATAATTGGAATTTCAATTTTATAATCTTCTATTAGTTGCCAAAAACTTAATTGTCTGGATGTATGATTATAATTGTTCATTGTTATTTTCTTCTTTTTGAATTGGTAAATAATTTGATTTAACAAGGACTCTTTTAATATCATCAAAATAATGAGTTCGTTCCTGTTCGCCCCAAAATGTCATTTGTTCTATTTTGGGACTATAAAATTTCATGAAAACATTTTTGGTACAAATAGGAATAAATGTTCCGCTTGTATCTTTGGCGATGATCGTTTTACGTTTTACAGGATAAACAGCATTTTTATATCCCCGATTGGTTTTGGAGTCGAGCAGCACCAAATTTGAAATGCTATTTGTCTCATCTTCAAATTTTTGTTCATTAAAGTAAGCGATGATATCTTTGAATAAAGTCTCAAAATCAGCTTTGTTGTAATGGCCTGCTCGCTCTTTTAATTGTTCGTTTTTGCCTAAAAATTCAGATGTTTCTTTCAGCCAGTCTTCCTGATGTTTTTCAATAGCGGGCATTTCTTCTGCAACAGAATTAATATGCTCGATGTCCCAATTTTGCTTTTTATATCTGTCAAAAGGAAATCGTGAATTTTCTGATTCATTGTCTAACATTGTTTGAATGTTATGTAACAGGAGAACTCTTTTTACCTCCGGTTTTTTGTATTCAAGTTTAGCAAGTTGAATGTTTACCTTTTCCGATATAAGCGCATGTAAATCTGCTTTAAATAAATCTTTGGGGCTGTCATTTGAAAGGGTTTTGATTGAACCTATTTCCTTTCCAATTGCAATGAGATAACCAATTTTGTGATAAAGCTCCCTGTCGGTAAACCATTCGTCTAATGTTTGAAAATAACGCTTTATTTCATTCCAATTCTTTGTAATTTCCTCTTTAGAGTTGGCTACAAATTTTTTGTTGAAATGATCAAAAGTAAAGAACTCCTCTTCACTTTCTTCACTTTTACCAGCCATGAGATTAAAAATAAACTCAATTCGCGTATCAAGGTTCTTTTCCTTTTCATTTATAAAATACCAAAAAGACTCATTTTGCATTGCATATTCAATAATATCCCATTCCGTTGCAATTTGCAACTGTTTTAATTCAACATCTGAATCAATAAAATTTGAGCTGTTTAAAAACAAGGCTTTAATCAATTCTGCATTGGTTAACGGGATTTTACCTGAATTGATGCGAGTGAAAATCTTTATGCTGTCTTTTTCAGCAGACTCATACCAGATCATTTTGGTATTATTGATAAATTTATCAATAAAATTATCTTTTAAAAATTTCTTATTTTCTTTATTTATTACCCACTCATGGATTGTTTTGTATGCTGTTGAAATATGGAAAAAGTCAATGTTCGAATAATCAATAGCTACTTCGCCTGATTTGATTTTTAAATTTGAAAGGAATTTTGTGCTTTCGTCTCGTGTTTCATACGCCAACTGGATTTCAGGATCTTTATCTTGCCCTCTCCACATCTCATTAATATAATGGCCTATCAAATAGATTGTTGTAAGTCGTTGTTGACCGTCTATTACTTCATACCAAGTTTTTGTAGTATCAAGTTTGTGTTTGATTTTTTTATTTTCATCACACTCTTTAACAACAATTGGTTGTAAGCAATACCAGGTCTTTTCACTGCTTTTCTCAATTTGAACAGGAGTAAAATTCGTGATATCATTTAATAGATCCTTAACTTGATGCCAGGTCCATCTGTAGCCACGCTGATAGTCTGGTACAAAGAAATTCTTCTTGAAAATCTCGGCAATTGGTTCCAACTCTAATACTTTTTCTTCCATTTCAATATTTTTAGTTTATAGTTTTAAATTCTTATTGCGCTTAAATCAACCGTATCCTCCCCGTTAGCAATTCCTGCATCATCCCCTGTTTAATCTGTTTGTATTTGCCCAGCTTTTGCTCCAAAGCCGTTATTTCTGCATCCATATCCGAAAGAATGGTGGCAATGCGGGTTTGTTCTGTTTTTGTTGGTGGAAATGAAAAGCTAACTTTCAAATAGGCAGAATTAGAAATATGAACTTGAGTGCTTCCAACCATAATATTATTCATGATCTTTCTATACTCTTTTGTGTTAGAAAGTTGAATTAAATAATCAGAGCTAATTTGATCTTCGTTAACTTTATATCCATAAACACCTTGAGCTAAAACATACCTATCAGTTGTGTCGAATTTTACGGTAAGTCCAATTGAAGGACCACTTGGAACTAAATCTCGAAGCACTACAATACTATATTTTTTATCAACAATATTTGTTTGGTGATTCGCAGCATATTCATTGCTGCAATACTGTTGCTTATTATTATCAATTGACAAAATTCCACCTCTTCCAACTCCACCTTTTGGCAACACTTTAAATCCTGATTCTTTAAAATCACTTGGAGCAAAGGGTGCTCCGCCTCGAAATTCAACAATGACTTCACCCAACTTTTTCACTACCCAACCCTCTTTCGGTTTCAGCAACTCCTGCATGGCTCCCTGCTTGATAGCCCGCTTTTTTTCGATGAGTTTTTCGAGGCTGGCGATCAGTGCATCGGCATCGCTAAGGGCAGTGGCTATTGCAGTTTGCTCGGATTTGGTGGGGGGAAGAGGAATGAGATACTTTCTTAACTCATTCAAATCAACACCTGTTTGACCAGATGAACGTTGAGACAATTTTTCTACAAATTCAAATAGTTTATCCTGCTTTAACAAATACCATCCGTACTTCTGAATAATTTTGGACGACGGGACAGCCTTCATCAATGCTACGTTATATGAACCCTCCATTCCATTAAGAATTTGAAAAATTGGAGGTCCATAACGTCCAATCATAATATCTGTAGGAATACAACTTCTCTTTGCAAGAGGAATTGGTATATAGCTTGCATACTTATCAGTTTTGTAGTCTCTAATTTGAAGTAATCTCACATATCCAGTTTTCTCTTCAAATATAAAAGTGTGTCTTGGCGGTTGAGATCCACCTTGGAAATCGTACAAGTCATCAATTGGCAAAACCTCCCAATCTTCCGGAATTAGCCCAACTTCTGTTCGTTTATAACCGTTCCTTACTTCCATGCGAATCCCATTTTAGCAAGTTGAGCGTTTACTTTTTCTTCCAACAGGCTTACTTCATCAAGCAATTTAGGCATGGGAGTATCGTAACGGTCGGCCAGTTCTTTAATGCGCTGGGTTAATCGCTGGCTGATTCGCTGCATTTCGGTGTGTATTGCATTATCCAGTATTTGCATCCATTTGTCGTCCACCACCAGGGTTTTAATATCATCGTCAGTCAGAACTTTGTATTTGTTCCAGACTTTGGTTTCCAGCGCTTTTTGCTGCTCCTTTATTTTCCGGTTTAGCTCGGCTTGTGCGTCGGTCAGTTTCAGGTAAGCTTCCAGCACTTTTCGCTCTTCGGCATCGTTGCGGTTGCCTTTTATCTTTTTCAGACGGTCTTTCACACTGGCAGCGGTAATTTTGTCTTTGTCGTTTTTGGCATCAGCTAGTTGTCCATCTTCAGCGCCATGCTCTTCCTCCATTTCTTCCAGTTGCATTGCGGTGGTGTCACGCTGGCTTTCGAGCGCTTCAATCGTAGCTTTTTCAGATAAAAAGTACCGGTTAATAATCAAGGCAGGTTTAATCAGTTTGCTTTCGATACCTTCCAGACCTTCCACTTCTTTCTCTTTGGTTTTGCCGCTTTTATCCTTGTTCTGTTTGGTGATCCGATAAACTTCGCGCCCGGTTTTCCAGCCGTCGTCCGAAATCACATACACATCGTCCTGCATGGTTTCGCTCCAGTAGCTCATCAAATGCTGATACACATCGTAGCGGTCAATCAGGCTCAGGTTCGAGAAACTTTGCAGCAGGTCTTCAGCTATATCGTGAATCAGTCTTTTTGGTTTTACACCCAAATCCATGCTTTTCAAAGTTGGGATGGTCTGGCGTTTCCAGCTTTCGAAAACTCCAAACACCTTTTGGCTGTAGCTGGTAAATTCGGGATGTGCAAAAATGGAGCTCTTAATTTCCGATTTGTCTATTTTCTGTTGGCTGTAACCGCTTCGTTCGTGCGGGGCAAAAAGTTCGTTCCGCAGTCCGGGATAAACCTGCCAGTAATTATTCAGCGCTTCCAGATCGGCATTCGGAATTCCACCATTCAAATGGGCTTCAATATCCTGAATATCTTCTTCCTCCTGGCTATCGATATAGCGCGGAATATTTAGATTGTATTCCTTTTCTTCAATTTCAGTAATAGGTACAATGCGGCTGTACTTTGGCATTTCGAGCTGCTTATTGAATACATCCACAATTTTGTGTATATCCTGATCGCGCAACCGGTTTTTAGGGCCGTCCTTCACAAAACCTTTTCCGGCATCTACCATGAAAACAGCTTTCCGGTTATTGGCATTTTCCTTGTCGATCACAATCAGACAGGCCGGAATACCCGTTCCGTAAAACAGGTTGGCAGGCAAGCCAATTATGCCTTTGATGTATCCTTTGCGGATCAGGTTTTTCCGGATTTCGGCTTCAGCATTTCCACGGAACAACACGCCATGAGGAAGGATCACCGCTGCCTTGCCATTGCTCTTCAGCGAACGGATCATGTGCAACAAGAAAGCATAGTCGCCATTCTTATCCGGAGGAACGCCAAAACCATCGAAACGTCCATATTTATCGGCAGTTTCCGACGAAATATCAAGACCATTGCTCCAGTTTTTCGATGAAAAAGGCGGATTGGCAACGATGTAATTAAACAGCTTCAGCCCGCCATTCTCTTCGGTGAACTGAGGATCGGAAAGCGTGCTGTTTCCGGTGCATTTAATCAGTGCAGTGGGGCAATCGTGCAACACCATGTTCATACGCGCCAACCCGGCGGTGGCACTCTCCTTTTCCTGACCGTAAATGGTAATCTTCCGTTCGGCTTCGTCGGCTACTTTCAGCAGCAAAGAACCCGATCCGCAAGTTGGGTCATAAATCGTGGTATTAGCTGTCGAATTTTCGTTGTTGATGCCAATGATCTTGGCCATAATGCGGCTAACCTCTGCCGGAGTATAAAACTGGCCTTTGCTTTTCCCGCTTTCGGTGGCAAAGTTCCGCATCAGGTATTCGTAGGCATCGCCCAGAATGTCGTCACCTTCAGCCTTGTTATTGGCGAAATTCAGTTCCGGTTTTTCAAAAATGGCAATCAGGTTCGAGAGCCGTTTTACCTTTTCGTCGCCGGTTCCCAATTTCTCCGGATTGTCGAAATCCACTTTGATGGAACCCAGCGATTTGTTGGCTTGTTCAATCGGCCCGATGATCTTTTTATTGATGTCGTCACCAATGGTTGGTTTGCCTTTCAGCGTCACCATATCTTTGAAACTTGCCCCTTCAGGAACAGTAATCGGCGCATAAGGAACGCCTGCATATTTATCGCTGATGTATTTGATGAACAACATCAGCAGCACATAATCCTTGTACTCACTGGCATCCATCCCTCCCCGCAACTCATCGCAACTTGCCCACAGTGAGCTGTATAATTCTGATTTTTTAATCGCCATATTCTAGTTTAATCCTTAATATTAAAATGCAATTTTGTTTGTATGTGGTTGGTAAACTGTCAAAACGGGATATACCATTTTTATTGATTCAATTCCTGCAAGATAAGGGTTCAAAATCAGAAAAGCATTATTGTAAATCTTAAATTTCCGATCAATTTTTTCCGGGAATTGGGAAGACACTTAAACTCTGGGTAGTCCACCAAAACGAATTGTTGAGTTCACCAATGGATGGGCCACCTATTTCTCTAATATTTCCGATGCAACAGAGGAGATCGAAATCTGATGTAGCGATTTAATTTTAGTAGGGTCAATAAATTGCAAGTAGTTGATGAGGTTTCGCCAAAGTTTTTTTTTGAATTTCTATCTTGAATATTTATAAACTGCCAGCTGGTACCCAATCACTCCAACCAATACACCAATGCAGTTTGCCAGTTCATCGTACCATGAAAATGAACGACCAAGTTGCATATTGAGCTGCATAATTTCCATGAATATACCCCAGCCCATAGTGATGGGAATAATAAACAAAATCCGTGATCGGTTGAATTCTGTTTTTAGCGACCAGCAACCAAGGATGGAAAAAATCAGGTACATCAGAAAATGGACAACCTTATCGGCACCTTCGAACAACTGAACTTGAGGAAAATCCTGAGGTGGCAGTAATGATAAAGCCATGATGCATCCTACGTAAATAATAAGCAGTGCAAAACGAAAAAATTGAGGTACAGACAGCAGTAAAGAAATCATAAATAAGTTGTTAGCAGGTTGGCACCAATAAAATCTGGCAACCATTATAATTCTGGACTTAACGAAGCCAAATATCGGCACTTTTTGCCAATTATTGATGTATTCAACTTAAAATTGATTTAAATTCTCAACCAATTGAGCTTCGGAAGTGAAAATTAAGTTGATGTAGAACTTGGATAATTTGTTCTTTCGTCTGAATTTCTGGTCTGAATAAAAAGCTAATTTTGAACTTTATCAGGGTAAAACAACAATATGAAGCGGTTTTCTATTATAACAGGTATTCTTTCCGGGTTTCTTTTTGGATTAGCAACCCCATTTAGCAAGTTGTTATTGGCGGGTCTGAATTCATTTCAACTGGCTGGTTTGCTCTATTTGGGCGCTGCTTTAGCCATGCTGCCCTATATTTTCAGAAAAAACAGCAACCTTAAATTGCTTTTTCAATCCGGAAGCAGGGCAAAAACCATTGGTATTATTTTCTTCGGCGGATTCGCGGGGCCTCTGCTTCTATTGGCGGGTTTAAAGATGGCCAATGCGGCTTCGGTTTCAATTTGGTTAAATATGGAACTTGTGGCAACTGCCGTTTTGGGTGTTTTAATTTTTAAAGATGCCCTCAACCGAAATACCTGGATCGGAGTTGTTTTAACCATAATAGCCGGAATTGTTGTATCATTTGGTGAACGTAACAGCGGATTAACTTCAGGTTTGCTCATCACAGCCGCCTGCATTTGCTGGGGTGTTGATAACCACTTGACTGCTCTGACCGACGGTGCTTCGCCTCAGACGGTTACTTTTGTAAAAGGAGCTGTGGCCGGTTCAGTCAATTTAATAATCGGATGCCTGATTGCCGATCAGACGATGGCGTTTGGAAATATAATTCCAGCTATAATTGTTGGGGTTTTTGCTTATGGTTTCAGCATTGTGCTTTATGTAACCTCCGCACAGAATATTGGGGCAACCCGAAGTCAAATCTTGTTTTCTACTGCGCCAATTTGGGGTGTTGTTTTGTCGTATTTGTTTGTTCACGAACCCTTCCAGTGGGTACACGTTGTTTCGATTGCCCTTTTGACTCTTGCAGTTGTCGTTACCAATCTGTTTACACATAACCATCAGCATACACATGTATTTATGGAACACATTCATTACCATCAGCACACGGATGGACATCATAACCATACGCACGAGGGTGAAACAGTTCCGCCGGGCAAATGGCATTCTCATTTACACACTCATGAACCCATGACACACGAACATCCTCACGACCCTGACTTGCACCACAGGCATGAGCATGAATAGTTGATTTCTTTTCTTATTTATGATGATCAAGTAGGTATTTTCCATAAATTGCAGGATAATTATTTTGATTATGGCTTTAGGTTGGAACGAAATAAAAGACAGGGCTGTCAGATTCTCGAAAGAATGGGCAGATGCCTTCAACGAAAATGCTGATGCAAAACCTTTTTTAGTTGATTTTTTCAATGTATTTGGTATCAGTAACCGGCGGGTTGCTTCGTTCGAGCACAAAGTAAAGAAGCTTGGCGAGCACGATGGTTACATCGACTTGTTGTGGAAGGGAACCATTCTGATTGAAATGAAAAGCCGTGGCAAAAACCTGGATAAAGCCTTTCAACAGGCGAAGGATTATTTACACGGCCTAAAACAAATCGAACTTCCCAAGTATATTTTGATTTCTGATTTCGAAAATTTCCGGATTTTTAACCTTGAAGACGATACCGAAAGTATTTTTCATCTGAAGGATTTGGTGAATAATGTGAAATTGTTCGGGTTTATTGCCGGATACAAGCAGCAGTCGTATAAAGTTGAAGATCCAGTAAATATTGAGGCCGCTTACTTGATGGGAAAACTGCACGATGCATTAAAAGATGCTGGTTACACTGGTCACGAACTCGAAAAATATTTGGTTCGTTTGCTTTTTTGCCTCTTTGCCGAAGACACCACCATTTTTGACCCACAAATTTTTAAGGAATACATTGAAAACAAAACCAACGAGGATGGTACCGACCTTGGTATGCACATTGCACAACTCTTTCAGATATTAAATACCCCAACCGACAAACGTCAGAAAACGCTTGACGAAAGCCTCACAGCATTTCCTTATGTCAATGGTCAGCTGTTCGCCGAGCAACTTTCGTTTGCTTCGTTCAACAGCAAGATGCGCCAGTCGCTGCTCGATTGCTGTGTGCTCGATTGGAGTAAAATATCGCCTGCTATCTTTGGTTCCATGTTCCAAAGTGTGATGGATACCAACCAACGGCGTAACCTTGGTGCCCATTATACCAGCGAGAAAAACATTCTCAAACTCATCCGCCCGTTGTTCCTCGATAAACTCTGGAAAGAGTTTGAAGCTGTTAAAAGCAGTACCAACAAACTAAAGGCTTTTCATAGCAAAATTGCTTCGCTCCGTTTTCTTGATCCTGCTTGTGGATGCGGAAACTTTCTGGTGATTACTTACCGCGAATTGCGCCTGATAGAACTGGAAATCCTCAAAGAACAGCAAAAAGGTCAGAGGGTATTCAATCTCGAAACGCTCATGCAATGCAATGTCGATAAGTTTTATGGTATAGAATATGAAGAGTTTCCGGCTCAGATTGCCCAGGTGGCACTTTGGTTGATGGATCACCAAATGAATATGATTTTCTTTAACGAATTTGGTGATTATGCTCCCCGAATTCCATTGAAAAAATCGGCAATGATTTTACATGGGAATGCTCTGCGTACCGATTGGGACAGCCTTTTGAATCCTGTGAAAACAGTTACAATTTATGCCGAACAATTAAATTACATCGAAACAAATTCTGTCGTCAATGAACCATCATTGCATTTCAAAACCACCAATGTTATAGCAGAAAAGGCGAACAAAGTTGAGCAATTTCCTAAAGAACCAACTAAGCCTAGAATTAAATTTGATTACATACTTGGCAATCCACCGTTTATTGGGAAACAGCTCCAAAGTGCTTCACAAAAGCTTGATATGGAGCAAATTTTCTGGAGAGTTAAAGGTGCCGGGGTTCTTGATTACGTTACAGCATGGTACATAAAGGCTGCTCAGTATTTACAAAAAGACAATGCGAAGGAAAATGAAACTGATACGAAAACAAGTGTTGCCTTTGTTTCGACCAATTCGATAACTCAAGGTGAACAGGTAGGAGTTATATGGAACGAATTGTTCAACCACTATAAAATAAAGATACATTTTGCTCACCGTACTTTTAAATGGACAAATGAAGCCAAAGGAAATGCTGGAGTCCATGTTGTAATTATCGGATTTTCAAACTTCGACATTCCAGAAAAACTAATTTATGAATATGAAGATATTAAGAGCGAACCGCATGAATTAAAAGTTAAAAATGTCAATCCTTATTTAGTTGAAGGGAAGGATTTTATTGTTCTGTCAAGAAATAAAACAATATCACAAGTTCCTGCAATGTATAAAGGTAGCCAACCAACAGATAGTGGTTTCCTACTCCTAAATGATTCTGAAAAAGATGATTTATTAAATGAATATCCGTTTTTATACCTAAATCACAGATTCTTTTTTTATCTTTGATTTCAAAAATCAGCAGCAATGAATTTACTGAATTTCAATGAGATATATCCGAATGAAGAAAGCTGTAA
>Ga0209540_10000120_pt1 | contig 101023 bp, 77 predicted proteins | sample BarGraIncu01121A_FD_184501 | JGI IMG/M metagenome (GOLD analysis project Ga0209540, IMG submission 184501) | Arctic peat soil microbial communities from Barrow, Alaska - Barrow Graham LP Incubations 011-21A (SPAdes) (version 2) | ecosystem: Environmental > Terrestrial > Soil > Wetlands > Peat... | reverse complement strand
CTCACCTTCTTTTTCTATAAATATTTCACCCCTACGGGGTTTCTTTTTTTATCTTTGTCCTTACTTCTTCACCTACTTACTTCTCACTTTCTTACCTTCTCACCTTCTTTTTCTATAAATATTTCACCCCTACGGGGTTTCTTTTTTTATCTTTGTTCTTACTTCTTCACCTACTCACTTCTCACCTTCATTGTCTATAAATATTTCACCCCTACGGGGTTTCTTTTTTTATCTTTGTCCTTACTTCTTCAACACCTACTTACTTCTCACTTTCTTACCTTCTCACCTTCTTTTTCTATAAATATTTCACCCCTACGGGGTTTCTTTTTTTATCTTTGTTCTTACTTCTTCACCTACTCGCTTCTCACCTTCTTTGGCTATAAATATTTCACCCCTACGGGGTTTCTTTTTTTTCTCTATTTTCCTTCGTGCCCTTCGTGTCTCAGTGGTTATTCGTTTTTTAGTTTTTTGTTTTTTAGTTTTTTATGTATAACTCATCAGGTGAATTACCAACATTACCGCTTGTTATTCACCAGATGAGTTTTTTTACTTTCTTCATTTTTTCTTTTTGATATTTTATTTTTAATTTATTACTTAGTGTTCTTATATCATTGAACGCTTATGATTACTTTCATATTTTACATTAATGTTGTATAAATCTATAATAAGACCAATCCTTTTTCTTTTTAATCCCGAGAGTGTTCATAATTTTACAATGTTCATTATTTCTAAATTTACATTTATTTACCCTTTTGTAAAATTATTATTTGCCCCTAAAATTGATATTCCGGTAATTATTAATGGTTTGAAATTCAGAAATCCGCTCGGACTCGCCGCAGGATTTGATAAGGACGGTGAAGCAATCAGATTCTGGGATGCAATTGGTTTTTCGCATATCGAAGTAGGAACAGTAACTCCGGAGCCGCAGCCCGGAAATCCTAAGCCAAGATTGTACAGACTGATAAAAGATAAAGCTGTTATTAACAGAATGGGCTTCAATAATAAAGGTGCCGATGAACTCAGGGAAAAAATCATCAAGGCAAAAAAAAAAATTAAAGATAATTTCATAATAGGCGTTAACATCGGAAAAAATAAAATTACACCTCTTGAATCTGCCGCAGAAGATTATAAAATATGTCTTGAGAAATTGTATGATGCCGCTGATTATTTCACCATTAATATTTCCTCTCCGAATACAGAAGGATTGCGGGAGCTTCAGGGAGAAAAGTATCTTGACGATTTGCTTTTGCAGATATCAGATAAAAATACCAAGCTTGCTGCGGAAAGAAACGTTATCCATAAAACAATATTTCTTAAAATTGCACCGGATCTTTCAGAGAAGGAAATTGAACAAATATACGAACTTGTAGTAAAATACGGCATCCATGGGATTATTGCAACAAATACTACATTATCAAGAAACGGATTAAAGAAAAACTCTGATAAAACAGGCGGACTGAGCGGTAAACCCCTTAAGGAAATCTCTGATACTGTTTTAAAGAGATTAAATGAATTGAATTTAAAAAACCAAAATAACAAAGTAAATTTGATAGGCTGCGGAGGCGTTTTTGATTATGCGGATTATAAAGAAAAACTTAGTAACGGAGCGGAATTAGTTCAGATATACACAGGTTTCATTTATGAAGGATTAAATATTATAAAAAAAATTCTATGTTTGGAAATGTAACATCTCCGGTAACATATACGCTTTTATTTGCGAATGCAGCTATTTTTTTATGGTCATATTACGGTCACAGGGATTATACAAATCAATTTGCAGAGTGGCCTTACCAGATTGTGAGAAGAAAAAAGTATTATCAGATAATTACTTCCGGATTTCTTCATGCCGGCTGGATGCATTTATTCTTTAACCTTTTTACGCTGTACAGTTTTGGCACTTTTCTCGAATCATTTTTTGTGAAAATAGAAGGACCGGTGTTTGGCAGTATTTACTTTTTTGTGATTTACTTTGTAAGTTTGCTTTGCGGTTCTCTTCTCACTGTTGCGACGCATTATAAAGACCCGGGGTATGTTGCCGTTGGTGCATCCGGGGCAATATCGGGAATTATTTTTTCTTTCATAATCTTTTTCCCTTTCAGTCAGATTTCTTTGTTCTTCATTCCGATGCCTGCATTTCTTTTTGCAATTTTATATATTGTAGCTTCGGTTTACGGAATGAAGCAGCAATTCGGAAATATCGGTCACGAAGCGCACCTTGGAGGCGCATTAGGCGGAGTAATTGCGACGTTAATTCTGATAGATAGTGCTATGAGGATATTAATAGGGCATTTCAGTTAAATAAAAAATTATTAAAATGGAAAAAACTTTTCAGATAAAAGGCAACATAGTTGATGTAATTCGCAGAAGAATTTATCCGGGAATAATCACAGTTAAAGGAATCCATATTACCGGTATCGAAGAAACAAAAGAAAAATATACGGATTTTATTCTTCCGGGATTTGTGGATGCGCATATTCATATTGAAAGTTCAATGCTGATACCCTCTGAATTTGCCCGGTTAGCTTCGGTGCACGGAACAGTTGCTACGGTCTCCGACCCTCATGAAATAGCAAACGTGCTCGGTGTAAAAGGTGTGAGGTATATGATAGATAACAGTAACCTCGTTCCATTTAAGTTCTTCTTCGGTGCATCTCCCTGCGTTCCAGCAACACCTTTTGAGACTGCGGGCGCAGAACTTACACCTGAAGATATAAAAATTCTTTTTAGAGAAGACGGGTTGAAATATATGAGCGAAATGATGAATTATCCGGGAGTTCTGTTCCGGGATAAAGCAGTAATGGAAAAACTTATGATAGCAAAGGATTTAGGCAAGCCCATTGACGGACATGCTCCCGGCTTAAAGGGTGAGGATGCAAAGAAATATGTCTTATCAGGAATTTCAACTGACCACGAATGCTATTCGCTCGAGGAAGCAATTGATAAAATTTCATTCGGGATGAAAGTGCTTATTCGCGAGGGCTCTGCCGCAAAGAATTTTGAAACATTACATCCCCTGATAAAATCCCATAATGATATGGTAATGCTCTGCAGTGATGATAAACACCCTGATGACCTTGCAGAAAGCCACATAAATCAAATTGTAAAACGCTCACTTGAAAAAGGATATGATTTGTTTGATGTGCTGAGCGCGGCAATTATTAATCCTATAAAACATTACAATCTCGAAGTCGGATTGCTTCAAAAAGGGGACTATGCGGATTTTATTGTAGTGGACGGTATTGAATCGATGAATGTAAAACAAACATATATTGACGGAATCCTTGTTGCGGAAAACGGAACAACTAAAATAGACAGCGTGAAATCGGAAATTGTAAATAACTTCAATACTCTTCCAAAGCAAATTTCCGATTTTGCAATTAAAGCTAATAGCGGGAAAATCAAGGTGATTGAAGCGATAGAAGGAGAATTAATTACCAACGAGCTCGACGTAATTCCAAAAATCATTGATGGATATTATGTATCGGATACAACCGGTGACATATTAAAGATAAGCGTAATAAACAGGTATTCAAATCAAAAGCCATCGGTTGCTTTTATAAAGGGCTTCGGATTGAAGAGGGGAGCAATTGCTTCCAGTGTAGCCCACGATTCGCACAACATAATCGCGGTAGGTACAACCGATAAGGATATTTGTGAGGCAGTAAATGCTCTTATTAATACAAAAGGCGGAGTAGTTGTAAACAGCGGAGGAAAAATTGAAATTCTTCCTCTTCCTGTTGCGGGAATAATGTCAAATGAAGATGGCTATTCGGTAGCAGAAAAATATTCAGCTCTTAATAAGATTCCAAGTAAACTCGGATGCAGACTTCATGCACCATTTATGACCCTTTCATTTATGGCTCTGCTGGTAATACCCGCATTGAAATTAAGCGACAAAGGATTATTCGACGGAAACAAGTTTCAATTCACGGAATTAACCGCTTGAGGTAATTGTAAAGTTTTACCGATTTCTTAACCGTTTACTCAAATAATTTTTATTGTTCAGAAAATTCGAATAGCTTATTTTCTGTTTATAAAATTTGTTATTTTACGTGTCATTTATAAATTAATAAGTATATGAAATTAATACATAAATTATCTTTTATTTTAGCAGCAATATTTTGCTTCACAAAAATAAATTATGCTCAGCCGTTACCGAATACGTTATATCTCGATACTGCAATTACAAATACGCAGGTACAAAAAAGTTTTTATGTCAGAAATCCCTCCAACAAAGTTCTTGAGATTACGGCAATAAGAACATTAACACAGAAATTTTATTTCGGAATAAATACACTGAATATTAATCCTCTTGATAGTGCTCTTGTTACCGTTAGTTTCAAAACAAACCAAAACGTGACATACAGGGACTTTCTGATTTTTGAAAACAATACTTTAAAGTATCCTATCGTTTATTACGCACTTGCAACGGCAAAATATCCTGAAACGATATACGCTTTTAGCCAGGGTCTTTATGACGAATCTCTTAAAACAGCAATCAGAACTTATGCGTCTACGGGTTACATTTCTCTCGGATACGATATAGCCCGTGATAATATGTTCGCCACTATCGATAAATACCTAACCAATGATACTATCGAATGCGTTTACATCGGAAGAAAGATCAGAGCCATAAACCGCACTGAGGCACAAAATCAGAACTTCAACACGGAACACACATATCCTCAAAGTTTTTTCAGCGAGTCGGAACCTATGAAAAGTGACTTGTTCCATTTATATGCCACAGATGCAACTCCGAATAATTACCGTGCGAATTATCCCTTTGGAATAGTTGTTTCCAACATAACTTATGAAAATGGCGGCTCAAAACTCGGACAAAATTCTGCGGGCACGATTGTATTCGAACCGCGGGATTTACACAAAGGCAATGTGGCACGTTCTTTGTTTTATTTCTGTGTAAAATATAATTCAGTTTCACCGGGAGGATTTATGACCTTTGTTCAGGAAAATGTTCTCCGGCAGTGGAATCTGCTCGATACCGTCGATAATAATGAGCGTCTCCGCAACTCACGCATCGCAGTGTTACAGCACGTCCGGAATATTTTCATAGACCACCCCGAAATCATTGATAGGATTGCAAGCACTTTTTCTGTTGTGAATACAACTCCTCTTCCGAAAGTCTCGGCTGCTCCATTTAACGTTGTTTATGATACACTCGCTTCAAATGATACTTCAAGTTATTACATTGCCCTGATGAATTATGGTAAAGCAGCTCTTACGGTAAATTCCGTCATCTCAACTATACCAGAGTTTATTGTGGAAAGTTTTCCTGCGAACGTTCCCGCTTCAGAACTGAAATATATAAAAGTAAAATTTCATCCAACTTCTACCAATCAAACTTATAGTGGATTGTTAACTGTCCAGAATAGTGACAGCACAATTACCGTTAATCTTAGAGGATTCAGTAATTCTTTAAGCGGTGTGAATACTATATCAAACGAAATTCCATCAAGATATGCTCTTTATCAGAATTATCCGAATCCATTTAATCCTGTAACAAAGATAAAATTTGATATACCCCTCCTTAATCCCCCCCTTGCTAAGGGGGGGAGAGGGGGGGTCTCTCTAAAAATATTTAATATTCTTGGGAAAGAAGTTGCGACACTTGTCAATGAACAACTCCAGCCGGGAAGCTATGAAGTAAGTTTTAACGGAGTAAACCTCTCAAGCGGAATATATTTCTATAAATTAACTTCAGGTGATCCCGGGGGCTCGGGACAAGTCTTCTCGGATATTAAGAGAGCAGTATTGATTAAATAAAAATCAGCAGATTTAAACTATCATAATATGAATTTGATTAAGTATAAAAGAGTAAACTCTGAACTTGATCTGATCCTTAAATATATTACACCTAAAAATAAAACTATAATAGATGCCGGCTGCGGTTCAGGCTATCTTACGCTTAAACTAGCAAACGCAGGCGGAAAAGTTTACGGAATAGATACACCGGCAATTGTAAAAAAATTGATAAATTTAAAACACAAAAATACATTCTTCAAACCGGGAAAATCGGAAAACCTTCCCTTTGAAAATGAATTCGCAGATGCAATAATCTATTATTCCAGCTTTCACCACGTAGCCAAAGATAAAATGACTAAAGCAATTGAAGAGTGTAACCGGGTTCTTAAGCCCGGAGGACTTGCTGTTTTTGTCGAACCTTCTCTGGAAAAAGGGTGCTACTTTGAACTACTGAGAATTGTACTGGATGAAAGAAAAATTCAAAAATATGCCTACAAAATTATTAAAACTATTCCTAATTATGGATTCAATCCCGTTACGGAGAAACACATTTATCTGATTCGGACATTAAATGACTTTTCTGACTTAGTAAATAAATTTATAAAGAATAAAAAAGATAAAAAAACAGCAATACTTAAAGCAGAAAAGAAAACAACAAACAGCGAAAAAAACAATCATTTATTCCGCTCAACTGCTCGTGTTAATATATATAAAAAGATTCATAAATAAATTTATGTTTTAAAGCTTCATATTCTTTTTCTCCGGTCTATTTTTGAGAATACCCGATATTTTCAAATAATAATTCCATTTCTAATTTCCAGTATTATTTGAGAAAGTCTCAATTTGAACCTGCTTTGTCTCAAAATGAAACTTTTTTGGAAAATTTATCCCGACTCTTTTATATAAACATTCAATTTTTAATGTAATTAAAAGTATTTCCCGGTTTAATTTTGGTACGTAATTTGCAATTTAATAAAAAAAAGGTTAAAGATATGAAAACAAAAATTACTCTCAACGGATCCGGAAGCAAGAAATCTCCGGATAAAAAACTTGCATTAGTTTTTACAGGGCTTATAGTCCTTTTTATTCTTTTCGCCGGAAACGCATTTTCAGTTACGACATACTGGCAATACCAGAAATCCGGAAACTGGGATGACCAGAATTGGCTAATCAGTTCGGATAATATTACATTTACTCCAACTTCTTTATATCCGTGTACATCCGAGGATAATGTATTTATTTACGATATTTATCCTTACCAAATTATTACCGTAAATATAGATATAAATATAGGAAGTCTCAATATCGGATATGGAAACACGGTAATTGTCAATTCCGGAAATATTTTAGGGATTAGCATAGGAGAAGAAACAAATTACCTTCAGATAGAAGGAGGAGGCACTTTGATAAACAATGGCACGCTGAATATTAGTTCAGGTATTTCCGCAGAAATCGCAGATAACGGATATTTTTATAACGGCGGAACATTGAATATCTCCGGAACAATGAAAAATAATTATAATTATTACAATTACTATGGTACAGATAATGGTATAACTAATATTGCTCTTACCGGCACATTTACCAATGACGGTAACGAATTCCACAATAAAAACGGATTAAATAATTGTACAATAAATGTAACCGGTACTTTCGATAACAAGAAAGTTTTAACCGAAGATGGGACAATTAATATAAAAAACAAAGGAACATACAAACACGGATTCGACGTTATCGCAGGTACGATTCCTGCAATAAATTGGGAATCCGGCTCAACGTGTAAAATTTCGGGATATACAACAAACACTTCAGCTCCATCAGGGTTAGATCAGACATTTTACAATTTTGTGTGGAACTGTCCCGGACAATTGGCAGATATAAATCTAAACGGAAAACTTAGAGCAATATCAGGAGATTTTACGGTATCTTCTGGAAGTGTTACTCTTGTCGGTCCATCTGCAATCAATACTACGCTTTCTGTCGACGGGTCTTTTATACTCTCCGGCGGAACTCTGGGTCTGAATTCCGATCCGACCAAGACAGCAAACCTTGATATCAATAATATTCATAACTATTCTACTGATGTAATTTTTAATAGTGGAAGTTTAGTGAGTTCAGAAAGAGGTAATGTGAATTTTAAAAAGATCCCTGCTTATGGAACAGTAAAACTATCCATTCTAAATGCACCTTCGATTTCCGGTAATTTAAGTTTTATTGTAACTAGCGGCACAATACTTGAATTTGAAAATTCCGGCACAGTTTTATCAGGTTCTTGTGATTTTACAGTTGAAGACGGTGGCGGTTTGAAAATTGTACATCCCGATGGAATTGAGACTGATAGACCAATCGGATGTATACAGGTTTCCGGTACAAAAACTTTTAGTTCAGCAGGGAAATATGAATATAGTGGATATACGACACAATATACAGGTGAGGGATTACCTGCACTACTTACAGGAGTACTCACTATCACTAATCCTTACGGCGTAAATTTATCAAAAAATATCACTTTAAACAGTTCAAATGCAACTCTTTATGTAAATTTTGGTGGAAAATTACTCTGCAACGGTCATATTATCGATGGTGCAGGCAAATTCTATCTTTTTTCCGGATCCACAATTACACTTTGTTCGGCTGAAGGAATTACCACATCCGGTCCCACAGGAAATGTTCAGACCGTAGTGAGGAGTTTTCACAGTTCGGCAAACTATGAGTACGGTGGCTCTGGCCCGCAGGTTACAGGGAATGCATTGCCTTCTTCCGTAAATGGATTAGTAATCAATAATTTCAATGGTGTTACACTTACAAATCCTGTTTCTATTGGTTCGATCTATGAACTAAAAGGAGGATATCTTCTACTCGGTAACAACAATTTAACAATGGGAGAAAATGCTGTATTCACGGGTAGTTTTGATGCGTCACATATGATAGTTACCAACGGAGTGGGCGAAATAAGGAAATGTCAAACCGGAAGCGGTGCATTTTCTTTTACTTTCCCGCTTGGAGATATAAACGGTACAGCCGAATATTCCCCTGCCACTCTTAATTTTACAAGTGGAGTTTATGGTATTGGGGCTTATGTGGGAATGAAAGTAACAAATGCTAAACACCCCAGCAATACGAGTACTTTACACTATCTTAATAGATACTGGAATATATCACAAAACTCATTTTCCTCTTTTAACTGCAATGTTGTATTAAACTATACCGATGGAGATGTTGTGGGTACCGAATCCAATATTTGGTGCGGAAAGTATAATAGTTCCTGGACATTGCTTGACCCCGCAAATGTATCCACCAACACATTAACAGGTCAGGTTACAAGTTTCAGTTCTTTCACCGGCGGTGAAGTCAGTGTAATGCCTGTTAACCTTGCTGCTTTTACAGCTAATACATCAGGCAATATTGTTAATCTTAAATGGGTAACCAGCATTGAAACAAATAACAAGGGATTTGAAATTCAAAGACAGTATTCTCAATCGGGAACAACATATTCTGACTGGCAAAAAGTAGGTTTTGTGGATGGAAAAGGTAACGTAACCACTCCCACAAATTATTCTTTCAGTGAAAAATGTACCGCTTCAGGAAAATATAAATACAGATTAAAACAAATTGATTTTAACGGGAACTTCGAATTTCACAATCTGTCAGATGTTGTTGAAGTCGGACCACCAAAGGAATTCAGACTTTCACAAAATTACCCTAACCCGTTCAACCCCATGACAAAGATGGATGTTGAAATAGCAACGGACAGCAAAGTAATAATGAAAATATACGATATATCCGGCAGGGAAATTAATACTTTAATAAATCAAAATCTTGCGGCAGGATATTATACTTATATATTTGACGGGTCACAATTTGCGACAGGAATGTATTTCTGCAGATTAGCGGCAACATCAAACGGGAACACAAAAACATTTTTGAATAAAATGATGCTTATTAAATAAAGAATGCTTTAACCTTAAGTAATATTTGCAACACAAAGCTAAGGGGGAGTCAGCAAGGACTTCCTTTTTTTTTATTACACCGGATTTTTAAGCATTCTTATTCCCCGGTTTAATAATCTACATTCATATACATATAGAAATAACTCTGGTCGTTTTTTCTGCCGGTTGATAATTGTTTTTCTATCTGATAATAATATTTGAAAGTGAAAATAAAGTTCTTTATAGGTATTATCCGGAGACTTGCAGCAAATGCATTAGTGTTAACTCTATCACCTTCAAGGAAAGTTGCATTCGGGTCATCGACTCCGTCATACCTGAATGGTACTTTTATATCGCCGCCCACATTTTTAACCAGTAATCCGGTAGAGTCATAAATGTTATTTCCTTTTCTTGTAAATGAATATTCAAGCCCCATCCTTACCCAGTCGTTGAGGTTATAAGTGAGCCGGGAAAAGAATTGGTCTGCATTCGGTCCGATAGGGTGACCAAGACTAATTCCATAAGCAGTATAATCCGACTTTATATCAAAATGAGAATATACATAAGGTCTTATTTTTGTGTATTCAAAGGCAAGAGAGAGGTCTTTCAGTCCGATAGGTTCGTAAATAAAAGTACCAATCTGAACCGCTGTCTTTTCATTTATATTTGATATTCCGGTAACGAAAGAAAATTGCTGGTCGTCATCAAGATATAGCGTACCCTGAAACTGTATGTTTTTTAAAAACTTTGTCTGAAAATCGAGAAATATATTTTTATTATCTCTATCCTGTAAAGATTTTTCCGCAAATCCAAAAAACAGAATAGGATTTAAGTACGCAAATTCAAAAGGACGGGCATAAACAACATTCGCGCCGAAACTGCAATCGAATAAATTTTCCAGAGAAAGGGTTAACCTTTGATATGCCCAGAATTTCGTGTACCTTTTGGACACATCCAAATTAAAATCTCCGACAGTCGATGCATGCACAAAAGTGTATTTAATAACTCCGTACCCTGCATTAAGTTTAAAAAAATCCATATCAGGTGAATCTCCGGATAGAATCAGTTTGCTTCCGTATCCGTAGCCATGAGTCATTTTTTCCCTTCCGAACTGAAGAGAAATATTAAAATTTTCAATCGGTTCAATATGATATTTTAAATATCCGCTTACGAAATCATAGTTAATATTACTTTCTTTGTCCTCATTAAATTTAAAATCCGCCTTGAGTATGGGTAATGTTAATAGTGCAATATCTTTCTGTCCTATTACTACTCCTTTATTCCAGGTGAGAAAATATCCAAGATGGTCAAAAAGGGTACCCCTTGCTCTGACCCCCCCATCCATAATTGAAGCATTATATTTAATATTTGGTTTTATTTCTTTACTTATATATAAATTACCAAGGAAATCAAGCGTGAGATTTGCTCCGCTTACGGATGTCTCATATAGATTTTTGTTTTTGTTTGAAAATGCATTGGATAATCTTTCGCCTAAACCCATTTTTCCTTTAAAAAAACTAAACGTATTTTTATCGTTTTGCATTTTAGAATCGAATTCAATTCTATAGCGGTCCAACAAAGATATTTCTGTTTTGCTTAACTCTCTTCGGTGTCCGTCGATTTTATTAAGAAAATTCACCACTTCAAACCTTGAAAGATTTGGATTAGCATCGTCAAAGCCCTGCGTAATCCCTTTTACCTGCATTTCTTTTAAATAATCGTAAACTGGGTTTGCGAGCGGAACATTTTCTATTTGCGAATATGCTAAGGATGTTAAAAATAATACGACTGTTAAATGGAAAAATATCTTTTTCATTTTCTGGTATTAAGATTATTTTTTCGATACCGGTTTTTAAAACCGTTCTACGTTTTCTATATATAGTATTAATAATTAAAATACATAACTCTATATTTCAAATAAACACTCAAAAAATAACACAGAAAAATTTATTATAATCGATGTAAATTTTCTAACATGTAATTTGTATTTTTTAATGCTTTAAGTTTGGTTTCAAATTTTACCGATTCCGAACGGGTTGAGAATTCTTTGGAAAATACTAAATCCCAGGGCCCTTTATTCTTAGTGAATTTGTTTTGATTTGAATTGATTTGTCGGGACGGTCCCGATTTTGTCGGGACGACTTTCCCGATTTTGTCGGGACGCGATAAATTTACTATAATCGATGTAAATTTTTCAAGATGTAATTTGTATTCTTTAATGCTTTAAGTTTGGTTTCAAATTTTACCGATTCCGAACGGGTTGAGAATTCTTTGGAAAATACTAAATCCCAGGGCCCTTTATTCTTAGTGAATTTGTTTTGATTTGAGTTGTGACGCTTTACCCTATCTTCAAGGTTATTTGTTTGTCCGATATACAGTTTTCCTGTGGATAAAGATTTTAAAATGTAAGTAAAATACATTTATTTGAGTTGATTTGTTGGGACGGCTGGATTTAATCAGGACGACCTTCCCGATTCTATCGGGACGCGATAAATTTACTATAATCGATGTAAATTTTCCAAGATGTAATTTGTATTTTTTAATGCTTTAAGTTTGGTTTCAAATTTTACCGATTCCGAACGGGTTGAGAATTCTCTGAAAAACACTAAATTCCAGGGTCCTTTATTCTTAGTGAATTTGTTTTGATTTGAATTGTGACGCTTTACCCTATCTTCAAGGTTATTTGTTTGCCCGATATATAGTTTTCCAGTGGATAAAGATTTTAAAATGTAAGTAAAATACATTTATTTGAGTTGATTTGTCGGGACGGCTGGATTCGAACCAGCGACCTCCTGCTCCCAAAGCAGGCGCGATAACCGACTACGCTACGCCCCGAAAATACATTAAAAAACGTAAAGCAAAAACTAACTCCTTCGACCTTCCCGATACATCGGGACGCGATAACCGACTACGCTACGCCCCGAAACCCGAAAATATAATAAAAAACATAAAGCAAGAACTAACTCCTTCGACCTTCCCGATACATCGGGACGCGATAACCGAGACGCTACGCCCCGAAAATATAATAAAAAACATAAAGCAAAAACTAACTCCTTCGACCTTCCCGATTCCATCCCGATTCCATCCCGATTCCATCCCGATACATCGGGATAACCAAGACGCTACGCCCCGATAGTAAAACCTTTATATCTTATAAAATTACGCAATTTTAGGTTCAATTTAAAGCCTCATTTCCAGTATTTCGCATTAAAATAGCACATCTGTCCAAAATAAACATTTTTAAAAATATGTTTTGGACAGCAAAAGCAATTATTATAAACTATTGTACGTAATATTTTGTAAAATTGCCCTGAAAATCAAGTATTTATTCGAATAAAGTTCTAGAATATGTTAAATTTGTTTTGGACAGCAAATTTCTCTTAATTAATTTCAACAGAGGGGATTGTTTTTTGTTTTCGGTTAAATCTGTCCAAAATGATTAATGTTTTTTATAAAATTAAACATTTATTAAAGTTCCAAATTTATTTTGGACAGCTGTGTTAAAATAGCGTTGAACAGTGATTAGTATAAATACTTTTTTATTATTCTTCTAATATGATAATTTCTTTCTTAATGTAAACGGGTCTGGAATATTTTCTGATTTCAGGAAGTTTAAAAGCAAAGAATATAGCTCCCATTATACAGCTTACTCCGCCAAATAATATCGTATATTGAACTCCAACAAGGTCTGACAAAAATCCTGTAAGTAAATTTCCAAGCGGTACAGTACCCATAAAAGCGAGCGTATAAAAACTCATTACTCTTCCGCGTTTATCATCTTCAGAAAGAGTTTGTAAAAGAGTATTGCTTGCAGTAATTTCAACCATCATTCCGAATCCCGTGAATACAAGTATAATTAACGATAACCATAAATTTCCCGAGAAAGAAAATATTATTAACCCCACACCAAAAATGAGTGAAGCATATATCAGGTTTTTTCCCAAACCAAGAACAGATTTTCTATAAGCAAGATACAAAGCACCTATTAAAGCACCTACACCTGTTGCTGCCATCAAAAACCCAAGTGCATTGGGACCGCCATGAAATACATCTTTTGCAAAGTAAGGCATTAAAATCTGAAATGGCATTCCCATTAAACTGATTAAAGAGAGCAATAACAATATATATCTGATAGGTAAAAAATCGTAAGCATATTTAAACCCATCCTTAAGTTTTTTCATATGACTTTCACTTTTCTTCTCTCTAAAGGATTTTGGAATTTTCATAAAACTAAGAGTTAGCAATATGGCAATGAAGCTTAAAGAGTTTAAAAGAAAGCACCACGATTCACCGAATGCCGCAATTAACACACCCGCAATTGTAGGTCCTATCAGTCTGGCACCGTTTACCATAGCGGAATTCAGAGCGATAGCATTGCTTAAATCATCTTTGTCTTCGATTAATTCTATCACAAATGACTGACGGACAGGCATATCAAAAGAATTAATTATTCCGAGAAAAATACCAAGAACAATAATGTGCCAAATTTCTATTGTATTTGTAAAAAGCAATATTGTAATAATAGCCGCTTGCACCATTGCAAGTATCTGGGTAAGATAAAGAAGTTTGTATTTATTCATTCTATCTGCAAAAACTCCCGCAATTGGTGCGAATAATAACGAAGGAATTCTGCTTATAAAACCAACCAACCCAAGCATAAATGTGGAATGAGTCATATCGTAAACAAGCCAGCTCAAAGCAATCATCTGAATCCAGGTCCCTACAAGAGAAATTGATTGTCCGGCAAAAAACAATCTGAAATTTCTGTATCTTAACGCTCTGAATATATGTTTGGTGTTATTCGTAATTTTTTATCAATAAAAATTTTAATGAATAAATTATGATTACAATAAAATATATTTAAGTCAATAAAATATACAGTAAAATTTCACAATTAAAAATAAAACACCCTCCGGTCTCTAAAAGAGTGCATTCAACCGCATATGTATCCTGTTTTTTGTTTTACTATGAAATACTATGAATCCCTTATATTTTTTGCTTATATCTCTTAAATATCAAACTTTTACATAACTTTGACATTATAATGACAATCTCACAATTCGAATGAATTATTTTTAATTCAAAGAAAGGAGATAAATTATGAATTGGACAATCACAACATTTGCAGTATTAATAGTTTTTCTTTCAGTTTGCAACGCTTCCGGGCAAAATAAAAAACAGGTGATTTTAAGCGATAAGGTAGGTACAGTGATAAATGAATCCGAAAGAAAGCAGTACCAGCTGTTCCCGAAAATAAAAGGATTCACAGAAGCACGTTTTTACCTTGATACAAACGGCAGTTACTTTTCATATATATTGTTTACAAATGATGATGAAATAAAAAAGGATACAATAATATATTATACCGAAAAAAATATTATCAGATTTGCGGAGCAAATTCAGTTTTTCGACAAAATACAAAACGGTAATCACAATTTCGGGGATATCACCTCAACGATAACAACGAAAGATGATATGGTTTTTATTGTACTGAAAGAAGAAATCGGGAAACAAAATCGGGACATTCTGATACACCACCGTTACTATGATTTTCCCAAATCAAATTATTTCGCCGGAAATAATCCTGATTTCGGTTTAGGATTTTCGATGGCTTATACAGATATAGATTTCAGCCCGATTACAAGCTATGTTGATTATGCTGAAAATTATCTTATCTCACAGGATTTTGAAGTAAACAAACACGACCTGAGTTTGCAATCATCTCCCGTAATAATATTTAACGCATATTTAAATATCTACAAAGGATTCGGACTCTCGGCAGAAACAGGCTTAAGAAAAATAAGCGAATATTCGGATTTTCGCTATTCTTCTTTATATCTTGAATACTGTTTTAAATTGAAAAAGTTAGACTGGTTGTATCCGTATATTGCAATTGGTGTTACATCCTGCGGATATAAAATATCGTTCCATTATAATGATTATAGAAGGGGAAGTTCGGAATATCTGGAGGAAATTAAATCCGAGGGAGGAGCTTACGGATTAATAATTAATTGCGGAGTTGATATGCGAATAATCGATATTACAGGAAAAGCTTTTCTTGCATTAGATGTCTTTGGTAAATATGCTTTAATGCGTCAACAGGAATCCGAATATCAGGGCTACAAGACGACCCTGAAATTATCTAACATTTCAATCGGTGCGGGATTTAAAATATATTATTAAATTTTTTTATTAAAGAAAAAAAATTATGAAAAACACAATTTATAAATCAATGTTGTATATATTCGTTGTTGTTGTTTTTGCGAGTTGTACAACAACAAGAGAAATAACCTCAACACGGGAACTTGAAAATTTCAAAGAAACAGGGGATGTTACCGTGGTTACGAAAGACAGCTTGAAATATGTCCTGAAATATTATTTTTTGAAAGATACTGTATTGGTAGGAAAAGGAACATTGCAAACAAAAGATTCTTTGAAAAGCTTTGACGGTAAAATAAATTTTAAAGACATCAAATATGTGGAGTGTCAGAAGACAGATCTTCTAAAAACAGCAATCGGGGTGGGTTCCGCGGCTGTTATCACATATATCGTATTCAAATATTTCGGAACCGATAATGGTGTCAATAATACCGTAGTTATTAAGTACCCCGCGGGGTGTAAATGAATCAGGCATAAAGGACTTCCTGTATAACCGGCTCAAAAAAATAATTTTCATGTGTTACGTTTTCTGTCTTACAGTCCGATTTTTTTAAAAAACAAAAAAATAATAATGCGTGACAGTTTAAACTTACCGCCTAATTTTTAATGAATGGTTTGAATATTTTTCTCTACCCTTTGAAATCCCGTTCTTTATATACCGACTAAATTATATTCCTTATATCTCTTCAACGAGTTTCAGGAATCTCTTATAGGGAATCGCAGTCCAGCTTTCAGCAACAGCGGCACCGTTTGCAAGGCTTATCATAGAAACTTTTGCCGCGGTTTCTTCGTCAGGTGCCTCGTAAATATCAAGAAAATCATACTTGCCAAGCAGGGCATAATGTGCCACGAATTTCACTTTCGGGCATTTTTTCTTGACTTCGCTAAGCCAGGCATGTCCTGTTTTTTCCCTTTGCTTGAGCTTCCCGGTCATTTCGGTGGAGAGTTTTGTCATTAAAATAAAAGTTTTCATATTGCCTCCTTTTGTTGAAATTTATTAAGAGGGTTTATTAATTGCAATATATTTTTTATCTCGTAAAATTTTACATTACTGCATTATTTAAATCACCTGTCTAAAACGGATATAAATCTTAATTTTTTAAATCCTTTAAATACCTTATTTTAAGATTCGGTTTTTTACTTCTCGTTCCCCATCCCCGATAGGGAACGTAATGTAATATTGCAGAATTTTAATGGCAAATAAAAATAAAGAAAAGATATCAGAGTCTAAATCAGAGGATATGCGGCTGATAAAGCAGGCACTCGGCGGAAAGCAGAATGCCTACGAAAGACTGATGAAAAAATATGCCGGATATACACGTAACCTGATTTTCAGGATGATAACAAACCGGGAGGATGTTGAAGACCTGACACAGGAAGCATTCATAAAAGCATTCAATTCACTCGATAAATTCGACAACCAGTTTGCTTTCTCCACATGGCTTTTTAAAATTGCAACCAACAACTGCATTGATTACATAAGAAAGAAAAAACTTAATACTTATTCCATTGATAAGGAAATTTCAACCGATGAAGACGATATGAAGTTCGAAATTCCCGACAGCGAGAACCTGCCGGACAAGGAAATTATTGATAAACAGAGGAAAAAAATACTTGCAAATGCAATCGAAAGACTTCCCGCAAGGTATAAAACCGTAATTCTGATGAGACATCGGGACGATATGGAATATGAAGAAATTGCGAAGAAACTTAAACTTCCTATCGGAACGGTAAAGGCGCATATATTCAGAGGCAGAGAACTTCTGAATAAATATCTGAAAGATAAACTCAGTAATTTTTAAACAGGCAGAGCAGTGAAGAACGAAACCCCATTAATGAGACAGTACAGGAAAATCAAAGAACGGTATCCCGATATGTTGCTTCTTTTCCGTATGGGCGATTTTTTCGAGACATTCGAAGATGATGCGATAACCACATCGAAAGTTCTCGGTATAACCCTTACCAAAAGGGCGAATGGCGCCGCTTCCGAAACTCCACTTGCGGGCTTTCCTCATCATGCTCTTGATAATTATCTTCCGAAACTTGTGAAAGCCGGTTACAGGGTAGCAGTTTGCGAGCAGCTTGAAGATCCTAAGTTTGCAAGAGGCATAGTTAAAAGAGATGTCGTGGAAGTAGTAACGCCGGGCGCAAATTTTTCGGAAAAACTCCTTAACCATAAATCCAATAATTTTCTTGCAGCACTTTATTTAAAAGATAATGTTTGCGGGTTTGCATTCTGCGATGTATCTACGGGCGAATTTGCAGCTTCTGAAATACTCGTAAATAATGTACCCGAACAGATAGATATTATTAATCCCATAGAAATACTTATTCCCAAAAAAGAAAAAGACAGGATATTCAAACTGCTCAATTATAACCCCGATGATATCATAGATACACGGGAAAATAAGCACATATTCTCAAAAGTTGATGACTGGGTCTTTAATTCTGATTTCGCACGGGAAGTGCTTACGAATCAGTTCGGGACACAATCGCTGAAGGGATTCGGGATTGACGATATGAGGGAAGGTGTGATAGCCGCGGGATGCGTAATGAACTATCTTAATGAAACGCAAAAGAATAATCTCTCACATATAAGAAAAATTTATGTTTATGATTACACTGATTATATTATTCTCGACCCGGCGACAAAGAGAAATCTTGAAATCACGTATTCAATGAGCGAAGGCGGCAGGGAGGGAACGCTTATTTCCATTCTCGACAAAACCCAGACTTCTATGGGTGGAAGAATGATGAAGAAGTGGGTTTCAAGACCTCTGAAGAAAAAAGAAAATATTGTAAAGCGGCTCGATGCAGTTAATGATTTTTATGAAAATAAATCTCAAAGAAAAAAGATAACCGAAATACTTAAGTCAATTGCAGACCTCGAGAGGCTTCTTTCGAAAACAGCAACCGGGAAAGCCGTTCCGAGAGATATTGTTCAGCTAAAGATATCGCTGATGAAATGCGGTGAATTAAAAAAGAACCTTGAACTGCTTGAGTCAAAACCGGTAAAGGCATTAAAGGAAAATATACTTGAAATTCCGGAACTTGTGGAAAGGATTGATAAAGTTATTAATGACAATTATCTCGCCGGTACGGACTCTTATGGAATAATAAATAAAGGGTTTGATACTGAACTGGATGAGATAAAAAATATACATATTAACGGAAAGACATGGATAGATAATTTTCAGTCGAAGGAAAGGAAAAGAACAGGAATAAACTCACTGAAAGTGGACTATAACAGAGTTTTCGGATATTACATAGAAATCACAAAAGCAAACATGGATAAAGCTCCCGCAGATTATACACGGAAGCAGACACTTGTAAATACCGAACGGTACATTACTGAAGAACTGAAGCAATACGAAGATAAAATACTCAATGCCGAAGAGCGGATTACAATTATTGAAAACAGGATTTTCACAGAACTAAGAAATTTTATTATCGGCTTCACGGACAGCATACAGAAAAATGCAACTATTGTGGCAACGGTTGATTCCCTGCTGAGCTTTGCGGAAGTGTCAGACCAGTTCAATTATGCAAAGCCCGGAATAAATGAAAGTGATGAGATAATAATAAAAGAAGGTCGTCATCCCGTGATTGAAAGACTCCTTCCCGTCGGCGAAAAATACATTGCGAACGATACAAAGATTAATACAAATGAAAATCAGATACTGATATTAACAGGTCCGAATATGAGCGGTAAATCGAGCTATTTAAGGCAGGTGGGACTTATAGTCCTTCTGGCACAGATAGGATGTTTTGTTCCCGCAAAAAGTGCGGATATCGGATTGGTCGATAAAATATTTACAAGGGTGGGTGCAAGTGATAATATTGCAAAAGGCGAAAGCACTTTTCTTGTTGAGATGCACGAAGCGGCAAACATACTTAATAATGCCACACAGAAAAGCCTGATATTGCTTGATGAAATCGGAAGGGGAACGAGCACTTATGATGGAATTTCAATTGCCTGGGCTATGACGGAGTTTCTTCACGAGAATCCAAATGTGAGGGCAAAGACTTTATTCGCCACGCATTACCACGAACTCAATGCGCTTGCCGATATGTATGACAGGATAAAAAATTACAGGGTGGAAGTAAGAGAGTACAACGATAAAGTTATTTTCTTAAGAAAAATAAACGAAGGCACAGCAGACCACAGCTACGGGATACAGGTTGCACAAATGGCCGGATTGCCGGAATCCGTAACCAACAGGGCAAAGGAAATTTTAAAAACACTCGAAGACAAAGAATACCGCAGAAAGCATAAGGATGATTTCCAGATAAGCCTTTTCGAGATTGAAAGCAAAACCATCGCTGACGATGAAATAATAAAAAAATTAGAACACACCGACCTGAACAATATCACACCAATCGAAGCACTAAATCTTTTAATAAGTCTTAAAGATAAGATAAAGTAAATAATAAATTGAACTCAATTTTATCCTTATAAAGCATGACATTATGGAAAACAATAACAAAATAGTAATCTATAAAGCAAAGGACGGAAAAACTGCTTTAGAAGTAAACCTTACCAAAGAAACCATATGGCTCACACAAAAGCAAATGGCTATACTTTTCGACAAAGATACCGATACTATTAGTTTGCATATAAACAATATATTTAAGACAAAAGAACTTAATCCCCGCTCAACTACCGAGTTTTTCTCGGTAGTTCAACAAGAAGGGAAAAGACAGGTGTAGGTTTGCTCTTATCGTCTTACATTTAACGTCTGACGTTTTACGTTTTTATTATTTATTGCTTTTTTTATCCTTTCTTCATAACTTTCAACAACTCCTTTTCTGGGAACAAAATCCAAAGGGGAAAACTTGCTCTACTCTATGCTGATAAAGATAATAATTAATTCTTTCTGAATACAAATATTTTAAATAATAATTTAGAAAGAATTTAAAATTAAAAAAAACATCCGCCGTAATAACCTCGGGGAAATGTAATTATTATTAATTTAAATATTATTCTCATGAATCATAAGTTATCAAGAATAAAAATTCAAAATTTTCGTTCTGTAATCAATGAAGAATTCATTCTAACTGATTTTACACCTATGGTAGGTTATAATAATGCTGGAAAAACAAATATATTAAGATCTTGTAATTGGATTTTAAGAAAAACATCACTAAATAAAGAAGATTTTAATAATATAAATAAAGCAGTAGAAATCGAAGCTGAAATAATAGGAATATCCACTGATTTACTTGATAAATTAGAAGATAAACATAAAAAGAAAATGACTGAATTTGTAATTGATGAAAAATTAGAATTGAAAAGGGTGCAGAGTAAACCTTCTGAATCCGTTAAAGAAATAAAATTATATGTTAAAGACAAAAATAAAAATTGGACATTAAATCCGACAGGAATAGATAATGCTATAATAGAACTTTTTCCCGATCCTATTTTAGTTAATGCAATGGAAAATGCAGAAGAAGATGTGAGTAAATTTAAAACCTCAACAACTATTGGAAAATTGATTTCTGAGATAATTAATCCATTAATTGAAGAGCATGGATCAAAACTAAAAGATCAAATAGATGCAATAAAAAATCTTTTGGGTGCAGACAGTTCTGAAAAAGCACAGCAATTAAAAGATTTTGATATTAAAGCAAATGAATATTTGGAATCACTTTTTCCAAATTTAAAAGTAAAAATTGATATTCCATCTCCAGAAATAAAAGAAGTTTTGAAATCAGGAACCATAAAAGTATACGAGAATGGATATTCAAGCGAGGGAAGGGATGTTTCTTCTTTAGGAAATGGAGCACAAAGAGCAATACAAATGGCATTAATAAGACAATTATCAGATGTTAAAAAATCAAAAAATGAATATACTAAAACTTTACTTTTAATAGATGAACCTGAATTATATATGCATCCGCAAGGTATTGAACAAATAAGATATGCTTTAAAAAAGTTATCAAAAGAGGGGTATCAAGTAATTTTCGCAACACATTCACCTTTGTTAATTTCTTCAAAAGATATTAATTCGACAATATTAGTTAGACAGAATAAAGATAAAGGTACTTATACTCGAAAAAGTATCAAAGAAGCAATAGAAGAAGTTATTGAAGATGCTCCAAGTCAATTAGAAATGTTATTTTCATTAAATAATTCAAATCAAATATTATTTTGTGAAAAAGTAATATTATCAGAAGGAAGAACCGAAGAAAAATTACTACCTGAAATATTTGAAATAATTACTAGTGAGACATTAAGCTTTAATAAAATTGCATTTATTAAACAAGGAGGTGTAGATAATACGGGAAAATCGATAAAAATACTTAACGTAATGGATTTACCCGTTAAAGCAATTGTTGATTTAGATTATGCATTTAAATCTGCAATTACTGATGCTGTTTTAATGGACGATGATAGTGATTTATTAGAATGCAAAAAAATATTTACTGAACTTGAAAAAAAGGGCGAAATAAAATTAAATAACGGATTACCTCAAAATAAAGATAGTAAATATTCAGCATCCGAAGCATTTTTCAAAATGGCTACTGATAAAAGAGTGCAAAAAAACATAAACAATATATATAAAAAATTATTAAAAGAAAATATTTGGGTATGGGAAAAAGGATGTATTGAGAATCATTTAGGTATAGAAGGAAAAAAAGAAAAAATATGGTCTAAATTTATCCATGACATTGAGAAGAATGGGATAGATAAAACTATAATAGATTTTAATAGTATTAAAGAACTTATAAATTGGATGAAACTATAAGATAATTGTTTATTCGATACAGTTTTTTATGTTTCTTATAATATTAGTTATATGAATATTTTAAGTCATAACAAAAGAATATGAGCAGAAAAATCTATTTAGAACCTAATTATACTTTATATTATATTGTTGATGCAAATTTTTTTGCAAATAAATATTTAAAACCAAGAGAAAGCTTAAATACAACAGATCGTGATAGAATTGAAAATTCTCATGCTTGGTGGGAAGTGGTTGATTGGCAAGTTAATAATAAAATTGCAATAGTTTTTGTTAATGACTTATGTATTGCAGAAACATACAAAGTTATAGCGAAAAAATATTATCAAGATAAAGTTTTTAAATATAATAGATATAAAGCAATCAGAAAAAAAATTACAAATAATATTCAATTAAGTATAAGTAATTTAGTCTCAAAATCCAGATATATTAGATATCATAATATTACAGTAGACCGGGATATAATTGTTGGAGCAAGTAGATATTTAGAAATTGCTCATAAACACAATATGCAATCAATAAGCGTAATAGATTTAACAATTTTATCATCCGCTAAATATTTAATGGATTTTTATAGAATAAAAAAAGAACAAATAATTATACTAACCGGTGATCGTAAAATAATTAAATGTGCAAGATATTCTAACGAAGGACCTTCTGTAATAGATCCTTTAGAACCAAAAAACAAAACAGAAAATTTTTTTATTAACTTTTAAACAAAAAAATATGTCTAAATCAACGAAAAATTCTGGTAAATCTTGGAGTAAATCTGATGAGAAGGAATTGAAAATCCTAGCAAAACAAAATACTCCAACAAGAGTAATTGGATTAAAATTGGGAAGAACTCCTGGTTCGGTTTATTCAAAAGCAAGTGAACTAGATTTATCATTGAAACCAACTAATCAATCACCTTATAATAGAAGAAAAAAATAGTTGGAAGGGAATATCTTTTTATGTGCCCATCAGGGGTTTTCTCCTGACGAGACTTTAATGAATACAAAATATATTACGTTGATTTGTTATGAATTCTTTTTCTGATAATTAGACCTCTTATTCTCAATAGTTTTATTCATTCTCAATATTTAATTTGTATATATGAAGAAAAAATCACCCGTATATAAATTACCAGTTCAAGAAAACATTAAAGTTCTTGATGCTCTTGTTGGTTATATTGAAAAATTTGAGGCTGTTGAAAAAGAAAAATTATCACCTATTTTCAAAACAGATGATTTCTGTCTCTACAATAACGATTGCCTTGCCGTTATGTCTTGTTTCCCTGAAAACTGTGTTGATATGATTTTTGCAGATCCCCCGTATATGCTTTCAAATAATGGTTTCACCTGTCATGCCGGAAGAATGGTTTCAGTCAATAAAGGTAAATGGGATAAAAGTAATGGTTTTGAGGAAGATTTTAAATTTCACGAAGCATGGATATCGGAATGCAAACGAATTCTAAAACCTGAAGGCTCTATTTGGATCAGCGGAACATATCATAGTATTTATCAATGCGGTTATATTTTGCAAAAAGAAGGTTATCATATCCTTAATGATATTTCCTGGTTCAAGCCAAATGCATCACCAAATTTAAGTTGCCGGTTTTTTACTGCAAGCCACGAAACACTCATTTGGGCTCGGAAAGATAAAAAGGCAAAACATTATTTTGATTATAAAGCTATGAAAAATGGATATTTTCCAAATGACTTTATTAAAAAACCTTCATTACAAATGAGATCCGTTTGGGCAATTCATCCTCCTAAGAACGAAGAAAAGAAATATGGAAAACATCCCACACAAAAGCCTATTGAATTATTAAAAAGAATAATTATTGCTTCGACCGATAAAAATTCTATAATTCTCGATCCTTTTTGTGGAAGCGGTACAACAGGAATTGCATCCAAAATTGTTGGTGATAGAAAATTCATTGGAATTGAATACGATGAAAAGTATATCAAAACAGCAATTTCCCGCTATAATGATTTAATAAAACGAACTGAATCTCAATTAACGTTGATAGAATGATTACAAAAATTGTTGCAATTAAAAATCTCAATAAATGTATCGGAATTGATTTATCTCAATTTGCTAAACAACATGGTATAACAACATATTCAACCGGAAAACAAAATAAAGGTTGGAAAGGGCTGACACTAGAACGCCTTGCAGGGTTATCAACAAATAATACTCAAGCCCCAAACGGTCTGGGATTCGAATTAAAATCAACTGCATACATTATTAAGGATGGTAAATACAAACCAAGAGAGACAATGGCAATCACTATGATAAATCCTGAAAAATTAAAAGATACACCATTTTATAAAAGTCATTGCTGGGAAAAGTTAAAATCAATCGTATTTTGTGCTGTAAGTTGGTATGGACATCATAATGAAAAATCTGAATTGCTAAAAGTTACTTCTTTCGATTTTCTTGAAGAAAAAGAATTGATAGATGAAATTGAAGCAGACTATGAATTCATCAGAAAAAAATTAATCAATGAAGGATTCAGTGCTCTGACAGGTAAAGACGGCAAATGGATTCAAGCTCGAACAAAAGGTCCGGGTCATGGATCGATATCAAGGGCTTTTTATGCTCGGAAAAACTTATTAAATGAAATTTTTAATTTTGATTAACTATTAAATAAAATGAATATAAAACCAGATACTTACGACATAAGAAAAATATTGAATTCTGGACCTTATATAGTCCCACGATTTCAGAGACCCTATTCGTGGCAGAATGAGCAATTATCTGATTTATATGATGATATTTTAAACCGAATTACTATTGACGATCTTAATGATCCATTATATTTAGGGGCATTTGTTTTCAATAATGAAAACAAAAAAACAACAAACAAATTAGATATAATAGATGGACAGCAACGATTAATTACCATTTCTTTAATATTCGTTGCTATTAGGGATGTCTGCAAATTATACAAATTCGATGATCTTAAATTGGGGGTTCAAAGTAATTTTATAGAATCTAAAGATGATAAGAATAGAGCTTATTATCGTGTTATTTTTCATACTGATGAGCAAAATGAATTTTATCATAAATATTTTCTTCAAATTGATAATGCAAAGATAACTAAAAAAGATACCGTAAATTCCGAACAAAAAAACTTGCTTGAAGCATATAAATTTTTCTATGATAAAATAAAGGAAAGAGTAAGAGAATTTAAAGCAAATGAAGATAGAGAAAGATTCTTAGAAAAATTTAAAGAAATAGTATCTCAAATATTAGCTGTCTCAATTGAAGTAGATTCTGAAGAAGTTGCTTATCAAGTTTTTGAAACTTTAAATTCAAAAGGGTTAAGATTATCTCAAATTGACCTGCTGAAAAACTTGATTCTTCAAAAATACAAACCTGAAAACCAACTCGATATAGCAAGAAGAAAATGGGATGAAGAAATTATTAAGGCATTAGACAAAAATAAATTATTACCAGATAGATTTGTTCGATATTATTGGCTTTCCAAATATTATTTTATATCGGGTAAATATCTTTATAAATCGATTAAAAATGAGATTACAGATTTTAAAGAATTTTTAAATGAATTAGTGGATGAATGTAAAAATTATATCGAGATTAATAATCCTTCTGACGAAGATTTTAGTTCAAATGAAAATATGTTAATCATACTTGATTCTTTAAAATTAATTAAGGAATTGAATATACAGCAATGTTATACTTTAATATTATCAGTTTACCGGGCGTATAGACTAAAGAAAATATCAATTGCACAGCTTAGAAGTACTATAAAATTAATTGAAAACTTTTCGTTTATTTTTAAAACCTCCGGTAAAAGTCCATCTGGAATTGAAAGAATATTCTCTAAATTTGCAATTTTAACTGAAAATGCAAAAGATGGAAATGAATTTAGAGTAAAAGTATATAAAGAATTATTAAAGGCATTTAGGAAAAAGAAACCCGAATATCAAGAATTTGAACCCTCTTTTATTGAATTAAATTATTATGAACAAAAGAATTTGTGCTTATTAATTCTTTATAGAATAAATAAAGAAGAGAATCGTCAAAACAATTTAAGTCTAGCTAATTTTAGCATTGAACATATTTTACCAGAGAGACCAGATCCTTGTTGGAATCTTACCGAGAACGATATAGTAGAATTTGTTAATTTAATTGGAAATCTAAGTTTATTAGAAAAAGATTTAAATGCAAAAGTTGGTAATAAATGTATTGAATCAAAAATAAAGTCTTATAAAAAATCTGAATTTAAAATGACAAATAAACTTAAAAATAACATTATAAATTGGAAACCAGAAACTATATTTGATAATATTAATAATCGATCTAAAGAATTAGCAAATACTGCATATAATATTGTATGGAAGATCTAAAATTAAAATTTATATATTCATCAGGTAGCTATTAATTGGAAAATATCCGTGCCCGTCTGGTGTTCCCACCTGACGGCAAACTAAGGATAATGAACTAAAATGTTAATGATAGTATATTAAAAAATTTAAAATTTATCTGTCTCTGCTTGTTTTACTTTTTTTTGCGTTCGTTATTCTTATTATCTGACTATTATACAGTAATAACCACATTTCCTTTTTTGTGTCCTTTGTCAACATACCTGTGAGCCTCTACTATTTGCTCCATAGTATAGCGTTTGTCTATTACTGACCTTAGCTTTCCTGCTTCGCAGAGTTCTTTGAGAAAAATCAGGTCTTCAACCTTCAACTTAATATTGCCTGACAAAGCAAGTGCACTTATATAGATACCTGACTTCGTCAGGGATTTTTTACGCTTTGAAGATTCAATCTTGCCTACTGCATCAAAAATAACGTCATAAGCATCACCGCTTTGTGTAAAATCTTCCTGCGTGTAATCGATAAGCTTATCGGCTGCCAGAGATTTCACCATTTCCAGATTAGCAGTACTGCATACTCCGGTAACTTCCGCCCCAAAATGTTTGGCGATCTGCACTGCATAAGTACCCACACTACCGGAAGCTCCATAGATTAATACCTTTTGACCCTTCTGAATATTTGCTTTTCTAAGATTAATCAAGGCGGTTAATCCGCCATTAGAAACCGGAGCAACTTCCTCGTAGGACATATTGGTTGGTTTTATTGCAAGAATCCCGGCTTCAGGCATACAGCAATATTCGGCATATGCGCCAAATCTAAATTCAGTGGAGGCAAAAACGGGATCGCCTGTCTTAAACAGCGTAACATCTTTTCCGATTGCTTCAATATCTCCTGCCAGTTCCATCCCAAGTATTTTTTTTCTTGGTCCCCTGAAACCAACTACTATTCGCATGAAGGGCTTGAAAAAGAAATCTCTGACAGGTCCTAAACCGGGCTCTAAACGCCGAACCTTAGTATCCCCTATGTGTACTGTTGCAGCAATTACTTTTATCAGCACTTCATTATCTTCAGGAAAAGGTTTTTCCAGTTCTTTAAACTGAAGAACTTCCGGTGGTCCGTATTTTGTGCATATTACTGCTTTCATTTTTACCATATTAACTCATATTTAAGTTTGTTTGTGTTAATCATTCTTTAATCTTTTTGCGACAATGTTTCTTGCTCCATCTTGTTGTATTATTAAACTATTCACAATGTTATCTGTCTTATTAAATATCACCTTAATATTTAATTGCTCACAATAAAAACTATCATCACTTTCAGCTATTAAATAAACAGGAGGTTGTGATTGCATTTCTAAGAATAATTTGCTGCTGTCTTTCTTGATGAGTATTTCACAATTTTCATCAAAAATATATTTGCCTGTATAAGTATTTAATAGTTTATTACTTATATTATGTTTTATATTTTCCTGTAAAAAACGATCAGGCCAATTATATTCTAATGCTATTGATCGAATTACCTCATACATCAATTCATAATCATTACTGGAATTAATCATAACAACGACTCCCTTGCCTAAATTTTTGTATCCAAAGAATAGAGATTGAAAACCATCATTCCCACCGGCATGGGTAAATAATAAAGAGTCACCTCTGGCATTCTGATAAAACCAAAACCCAAGGCCTATGCCGGTAGCATCTGTGTTTTGCTGTGTAAGCATCTCATTCGCACTTTTGGAACTGATAAAATCTGATTTACCCTGAATACCCTTTTGTATTTCTACTAATATTTTCGCTAAATCTAAGGGATTAGTCCAAAGTCCCGCCGCTGCCATTTCAGGGTGAATATCAAATCCCCCATTTATTGGTTGGTAGTCTAAAACATAACCTGTAGCATTTAATTGATGTTTTGATTCTGATTTGGGCTGCTCAAAAGTGCTTGTTTTAAGATGTAATGGGAATAACACTAAGCTATCCATGACACTAAAAAACGGTAGGTTGAATAAATCTTCTAAGATTAGCTGTGCAACTATAAAACCGCCTCCCGAATATCTTGCACGAGTACCCGGAAAAATATTTACTTTTACCGGTAAAGAATTAGCCGGATATTCTCCATTCAATATTTGTACGGTTGTTGGTATTGAATCGTGAATAGAATAACCACCAAATCCACTTACTGTCATTCCGGCGGTATGGCTTAAAAGTTGTCTAAGTGTCACTTTAGGTAGCCATCCATTATTCGAAGGAATTTTCCATGATTTCAAATATGAATTTACATCGATATCTAAATCTATTTCATTCTTTTCCTTTAATTTCATAAATGCTATTGCAGTTAAAACCTTGCTGATTGATGCTGCTTGAAAAAGTGTGTTTTGTGTAACAGGCTCTTTTGTGCTTACATCTTTATAACCAAAACCTCGTGCCCATTTTATTTCACCATTATCAATTACAGCAATACTTATTCCGGGTATTTTATAATTAGCTAACCTCTCTTCTAAAGTTGCGTTTTTATAAGTATTCCCAAATTGGTCTCCAACTTTCAGATTTTCTGTAATTCTTTTTATTTTGCTTTCAATTTCTTGAGAATATTGAGGATTTCCATTTTCTATGATTTGAGATTTACAATCAATCACTGACATTAACATTAAAATGTAAATAATTATTTTCATATTGATATTGATTTAGTTGACCTTTCTTATGTATTTATTGTTTTATTTTATAAGATTTATAAACTACGGTTCCATTGCTAATAAATTTGGATGAGTTACAAAGCCAATAAAGAGCATCAAAGGGTACACGATTATTGATATTGCAAAACTTGTCTTTTTAATATTTTCGATTTTCATAGTTATAATTGTTTAATTGCTAATATTCTTTGCTTCATTTAAAAATTATTTGTTCAGAAGTTTTTTCTAAAACACCCCTTGCGATACAGCAGACAGGCAGGTCATTTATTGCAATTAATTTAATTTACGGAAAAACTTTGCGACTGATCCACTATAAATTTAAAATACCGAAATCAAATAAAGTAGATACTATCTCAAAAGATAGCATCTACCATTTTTATTCCATATCCATTATTTCTTAATACCCAACTGATCCAATATAAATGCAAGCTGATATGCTCGTTGCCGAACAGGTGCATAACGATCAGAAGAACTTAAATGCCCGCTTGATAGGTCGCATTGTAGTAGAACCACATTATTATCGGTCTTTAATGCTCTCAATTTGGCAACCCATTTTGCCGGCTCCCAGAAAAAAACTCTAGAATCATTCAAACCACATGTTGTGAGTATTGCGGGGTAATCCTGGCTGATCACGTTGTCATAAGGCGAATATGATTTCATATAGTAGTAAACCTGTTTATCTTCAGGATTACCAATATGGGTATGCTCAGACGGGGTTCCGGGCAATGATTTATCAAACATGTCATTCAAAACATCTACCCATGCAACTCTTGCGAGTACGGCTTTAAATAGATGTGGACGCATATTTATTACCGCTCCCATTAACAAACCACCGGCGCTCCCCCCTTCAATTGCGAACTTTTCAGTGTTTGTATATTTTTCATTTATCAAATGTTCGGCACAAGCTATAAAATCGTAGAAGCTGTTTTTCTTATTCAGCATTTTCCCCTGATTGTACCACTCTTGGCCAAGGTCGCCGCCGCCGCGTACGTGCGCTATAGCCCAGATGAAACCCCGGTCAAGAAGACTAATCCTGTCGGATGAAAAATCGGGATCGATGATACCACCGTATGCGCCGTAACCAAACATCAGCGCAGGGTTATTTCCATCGCGTACTAATCCTTTTTTATAAACTAGCGAGATAGGTATTTGGGTGCCGTCATAGCTTGTGGCAAAAATTCTTTCGCTCTTGTAATCCTCTTTATTATAACCGCCGGGGATCTCCTGCATTTTCACAATTTTGCTTGTTCTATTTTTGAGATCATAATCAAAAATAGTTTCAGGAGTTGTTAATGAAAGATATGAGTAACGGTACGTTTCACTATTGTATTCTTTATTCAAGGTGCCGAATACCATATAACTTGGTTCATCAAAATTGATATAGTAAGTTTCGTCATTACCCATATCAAGGATTTGAATTCTTACCAAACCCTCCTCACGAAGTTTGACAACAGCGTACCCTTTTAAATACTCCACATTTTCAATCAACACGTTATCTCTGTGCGGTATTAATACTTTTTTGTTTGCCATTACAGGATCGGATACTGGAAGAGTGAAGACTTCGTAGTTATTTCCGACCTCATTGCTTCTTATTGAAAATTTATCTTCAAAATGCTCGGCATAATATTTAACTCCCTCCTTACGAGGAATGAGAACCTTGAATTCAGCGTCGGGTGCTTCGGAATTAACATATCTTATCTCCCTGGTATCGTTAGCGTCTGATAGTGCAAAAATATATTTTCGGTCTTTACTTTTATATAGGAATAAATCATACGCTTCATCCTTTTCGTGATATAGCAATTTATCATCAGATAAATCCGTTCCAATTACATGACGATAAACTTTATATATCCTGTTAGCGTCATCCCTCGTTGTATAAAGAATTGTCTTGTTATCATTGAACCACTTAAGGCCGCCTGTATTTGTAATTTCATCATGAAGAATTTTACCGGTACGCAAATCCTTAAACTTGATTATATATTTTTCAGCCCCTGTTGTATCAAATGAAAAGGCAAGCAAGTTGTGATCATAACTAATCTCATATTCCCCCAGACTGAAATATTTTTTACCGTATGCAAATTCATTTTCATCTAAAACAACCTCTTCGGTGGATTCGAGGCTCCCCATTTTCCTGCATCGTATACTGTATGATTTCCCTTTTTCATTCCGGGAATAGTAATAGTAGCTGCCAAGTTTGTATGGAAGAGATTCATCTTCCGCGGGTATTCTCCCCTTCATTTCTTCAAACAATTTATCCTGTAACGGTTGGGTTGAGGACATAACACTTTCAGTGTATTTATTTTCCGCCTGCAAATATTTCATCACTTCGGGATTATCTTTGTCTCTAAGCCATGCGTATGGATCCAACCGAACATCACCGTGAGCCGTATCCGCTTTAAGAATTATTTTCGCTATAGGTGGACTGATCGCTTCCTGCCCCAAAATAATTCCGGTATTTACCAAAAGCAGAAGAACGATTGTAATGTAAATTGTTTTCATAATTATTATTCTTTTAAATTTATAAAATTATTTTATATAGTTCATTAATTTAGATTCTCTGAAAACTATATTGGATGTTACCTCTTGTTTAATTTTATTACTGTTATTTTTTATTTTCCAAATAATCAACAGCATACTGAACCCAGTCTTTTACAGATTTATCTAAATAGATATCGGGTTGAATACCGATATTGTCAATCGGGTAATCTGGAAGTCTCATAGATCTCCAAGTAGGCATCATAAGTTTATAATTTTTACATCCAAAATCGAAAAAACTGGCAGACCCATAGTCCAGTGCACCATATGTAGGTGTTCCCAGTATTTTTACTTTTTTGCTCTGCTTAGCATCGAGCACAAAAGCCTCTCCGGAACTGGCAGTTCTACGGTTTACTAATATAACAACCTGTTTTGGGCTGCGTTCAGCAAGTTTAATAGTGTCAATGTAATAATCGGTAGAATCGGTATTTACAAATTCCCCCATTTTCCCTTTAAAAATAGCAATCCATTCTTTAGCCCTATTCTTACCTTCCTCATCATCATACCAGCCTTCTATTCCATCAATTAACGTTTGTGTTACAAGGAATTCCATTCCTAATCCCCTGACATTATTTGTGTGTATGTATGGAAGTAAATCAACGTATGCATCATAAGTGCCTCCTAAATTATTTCTTACGTCAATAATTATATTCTCACTGCTTTCGATTGCTTTCTTGTTATCTGCTAATAATTTCTTAATACGTTCAACATAATTATGTTCAAAGCTGGAAAGGCAGAGCAATGCCGTTTTTTCAGATACCTTTTTAAAATAACAACCTTCAATTTCGTTTATTCTGGATTTTAATTCACTTTCTGAGAGATTCGGCTTCGGCAATTCCTTAAAATATTTTGAATAATTAAAATACAAAACCCAACCGTCAACTAATTCCCACGTTTCTTCAGACAATGAGTGATCCCTCAGATAGTATTTTGCCTTACCATTTTCGAGTAACCTGAATTTGATTTCATTTGCTTTCCAGAAGTTGGTATCTGCCTCTATAATAAATCCCTGATATTCATTATTCAACTTAACTATTCCAACCTTATAGGCGCCGGATCTCCATACACCTTCCATTGGATCGGTAGTGTTAAGTATTCGCTTTTGAAACTCTTCCTGACTGATAGCAACTTTGTTTTGTTGAACGGTTTGCTCTTGTACAACCGGGTATATACTTATATGCCCGTCTCTGAAAAAATCTTTGTAGCTTCTCAGTAATTCAATACAGTCCAATTCTGATATACTTCCGGCTTTTGTAATCAGGTTTTCTTTAAAACTATTGTATAACAACTTATCCTTTGTTTTGTCGTTGAATCCCGGATATTCCGTTTCAATTTTTTGTATTAATTGTTTTAATGCCTGCTCACAATTACAGTCAGTCTGTGAATATGATGTTGATGTAAAAACTAAAATTGATAGTACAAAAAGCGTCACAATTATTTTTCTATTTTTCATTATATTTGTTTTGTTAAATGCTGGTTTCCTTTGTTGGTATTTCGTTGTTTATTTTGTATTGTCATCTGTTTTCCAATTCTTATAAATCATTTCAAAACCTGCACATATGCTTTTAAACCCTAACGAGTTATGGGTTTCGCTTTTATAATGTATATAATCCCAATTAAATCCTTCCGGTGCATATTTTTCAAGCACTTCAATAAAAGGGAAAACGCCCATTTCCTTTTCATTTGACAATGAAATAAAGATTGATTTTTTAATTTTCTTATTATTTTTAAGAAATTCGGGCATCTCCTTGACGCAGGATAGATCATCGTACCATAAACTAGGGTCAATGCATATAAATGAGTCGAATAATTCAGGTTGATTTTCCAAAGCATAAATTGCAAATAATCCTCCTGCAGAATGTCCAATAATACAACGTTCTGAATTTGCCGGGTAAGTTGAGTCAATTAATGTTACTAATTCCGAATTAATAAAACGAAGGAATTTATCAGCTCCGCCGCCGGTTGGTTGTTCTTTCGAAGGTGTTGGCAAATAATCTTTTTCTCTGTCGTTGGAGACAATACCCACAATTATCATTCGGGGCATAATTTTCAACACATCTGAATAATAATTCACAATTCCGAATGTTGCAAAAAGATTATTCCCGGGATCTAAAACGTAAACAACAGGAAATTTTTCATCCGGTCTGTCTTTGTAGTTGTAAGGAGGAATTACAACTATGGTTTTTCGTTCGTTAAGAACATTTGATTCAAAACTTATTTTTTCCCCAATGACAAAATCACTCTTCTTTTGTTGGGCAAAACAGATGCTGAATTGTGTCAAGATTAATAAGATTGAAATCTTCATCTTTGTACTTACCTTCACTTTACCCGGAATTTTTGTTGACTTTTTGTAAGTGTACATTGTTTTATTTTAGTTAGATTTAAGAGTACGGTTCCGTGTCTGGTAGATTACATCTAAGAATAAATACGATATTGATATTATAATTGTTCTCATGATTACTATACGTAAATTATTTAATGTAGTTCATTATTTTAGTTTCTTTGAAAACTTTATTTGTGTACAATTCATTAGCTGTTAATGTATCAATGCAAATACCCGAAGATAAATTTAGATTACTCGTATTTAGTATATAGTACAGACCTTTTATATGTACAGCATTTATGAGTTTAGTCATTGTTGGTATTCAAATCCAGTTTAATTAGTTTGGTAATCATTTTAGAGCAAATATCACTTGTTCCGGAAAAATCACGTGAATTAGTGACCACAACAAAGGCTCTATCTATCGTTGGCGCCACCAAAACGGTGGCATACCAAATTCCATTGCTGCCATTATGTGTAAGCACCTTTCCCTTAGCCCATTCCAGATCTTCTGTTATACCCCAGCCGCCTGCATAAAAACCAACAGGTTCAGTTAGTTTTTTCAAACAATTACTATCCAAAATGAAATTTTTCCCGTTTAATTGAAGTGAAATAAATTTAGCCCAGTCTTCTATGGAGCAATGTATCTCACCGGCTGGTCCGATTGCTTCTGCATCATAGGATCTGCTTGGCTCCCATTTTCCTCCCGATTTAGTATGACCCCAAGGTTGATCTAATGATTTGCCCGTATCCGGTTCTCCAAATCCGGCAGTGGACATACCCAGTGGATCAAATAACCGTTGTCTCATTAAGGATTCCCAGCTTAGTCTGGTTATCTTTTCTGCCATACACGCTGCTATCATATATCCAAAATTTGAGTAATTGAATTCCCCCGGCTTTATTGCAGATGGAGTGCTAAGATTGTCTTTCAGAATTGCCAACCGCCTCGCTTTAATCTCAAGTTGAATGTGAGCATCCCAATCCACAGGATTTACCGGAATACCTGCACGATGGGTAAGCAGCTGCCAGAGTGTGATATTATGATAATCAGGATGGATACTTTTCTTAAGCTCCGGAATTGCTTCAATCAATTTCATATCCCAGCTTAGTTTTCCTTCTGCCACAAGAGTTGCGAGCATCGTGCTTGTCATCGCTTTTGTGCAAGAACCAAGATGTACCAGATCATTACCGGTTATAGCAATATCAGAGCCGGCTTTACGTACACCTGCGGAACCAATTGCTGTTACACCCTCACCAGAGATAATTGCTGCAATCATTCCGGGTGCTTTCTCATCGGCGACTATTTCCGATAGCGCTTGATGAATAGCCGCGGATTTATTCTGCTCCTTTTTGGTTTGCGAACAAGCAGATTGAGAGGAAATCAAAAGCAAAGTCAGCGAGATAACGACCATATCTAAAAAGACCAAATACCTTTTTCGTTTCAATTGATAATTCATTTTCATATCTCCTTTTAAAGACATAATTAATTTTGTTAATGTGTTTATTTACCGTTTAGATCAAGTTTCCGCAAAGGAAGTATTGATTAACTCTCCATGTTTTACAGGGTTCATCCATTTATCATTATTATTTAAAAATTATTTTATAAAGTTCATTACTTTAGTTTCTCTGAAAACATTATTGGAATTTATTTCATTTACTTTTAAAGTGTAAAAGTAAACTCCTGAATTTAAATTACTACCATCGAAAGAAACTTCATACATCCCCGGTTGTAATTTTTCGTTTACAAGTGTTGCAATTTCCTTTCCAAGAATATCATAAACTCTCATTGAAACAACCCCCATTAATCCCCCTTTGCTAAGGGGGACTTCAAACTTAATTTTTGTTGTTGGATTGAATGGATTCGGATAATTCTGAAATAATTTATATTCATTTATTATTTGTTCGTTATGTTGGTTAATTGAAGTATGGTCAATTACATTTAAAGTAAATGTACATGATGCGGTTGCATTTGCTGTATCTGTAACAATTACTTTTAAACCAATTGAGCCCAGAGCCATAGGGGTGCCCGAAAAAGTTCTTGTAGCGGGATTAAAACTTAACCACGAAGGCAATGCACTACCACTACTTAAAGTCGCAGAATATATCAGTGTATTGTTACCATCATCATCTATGAAAGTGCTGTCAGGAACTGTGAAATTAAATAAATTACCCACTGTATCTGTCTGATTTGGGATTTGATTTTTCAGATAGGGAACAAAATTAGTATACCTTAAACTGTCAATTATATTGTCTATTTTAACCCAATATGTTAAATACGAAGGCATTGCACTTCCGCCACGGGAAAAAAACAGGTATTTATTATCTTGAGTAACAAATGGACCGTATTCCCACGAAGGATTTGGCAAATTAATCTCTGATCCGAGTGATTTTGAATTTGTCCAATTACCATCTGCTTTTTTATAGCTTATATATAGATCACCAGCCATAGGGGGCGTACTCCTTGCATGAATAATATAAGACTCATCTCTTGCTATAAAAAAATCACCTTCATTTGAACTGGTATTTATAGGTGCTCCAAGATTTTTAATAATTGTATCTGTTCCATTTATCAACAAGATGCTTATATCTCTTAATGAAGTTCCCGGGAAAGTTGTAGATAAATAATAATTTTTAAGATTTGTTTCCCGGAAATAATGTGTTGCAAGATTTGTTGAAAGCCGTCTTATAGGAATACTCCAGCCTGTACTATTTCTTGTTGAGTAATATGTGCATGCGATACCATTCAGGTTATTTTGCATATACATAATACTGTCATTAAGCGAAAGAGCCGGCGCCATGTATCCTTCAAAAACCACGAAAGGTCCCTCCCATTTATCGTTTAAATATTTATAACATTTTATTCTTAGAATATTAGGGGGATATCCGTCAATTTCGCTATAATATATTTCTTTATCGTCGGAAGATATTGTTATTCTTTCAATAGGACGTGTTCCGCTGCTTATAGGTAATTGAAACACTATTGGTGTATTCCCCGGAGGGGTTTGTGCCAAATATAAACTATCGGGAGGAATTGTTTGTGCAAAACAGGTGCTTAAAAACACCATACAAAGAATTAAAAAGATAAATGTTTTCATAAGTATTATTTATTATATATTTAATTATTTTAAATAGTTCATCACTTTAGTTTCCCTGAAAACTTTATTGGAATTTGTTTCAGTTGCGGTTAAAGTGTATACATAAATACCTGATGCTAAATTCAGATTGCTTATGTTTAAATTAATATCATACACTCCCCTTATTTGAACTGAATTTACGAGTGTAGCGATTTCTTTTCCGAGAATGTTATATAATTTTATACTTACATTACTATTATTTAGTAGTGAATAACTAATAGTTGTACTTGGATTAAATGGATTCGGATAATTCTGAAATAATTTATATTCATTTATTATTTGTTCGTTATGCTGATTGATAGAAGTGTGGTCAACTACATTTAAAGTAAATGTACATGAAGCGGTTGCATTTGCTGTATCTGTAACAATTACTTTTAAACCAATCGAGCCCAGAGCCATAGGGGTGCCCGAAAAAGTTCTTGTAGCGGGATTAAAACTTAACCATGAAGGCAACACGCCACCATTGCTCAAAGTGGCGGAATATGTCAGTGTACTATTTCCATCATCATCGATAAAAGTACTGTCCGGAACCGTAAAATTAAATAAATGTCCTACCGTATCTGTTTGGTTTGGAATTTGATTTTTCAGATAAGGAATAAAGTTTGTATGTCTTAGGCTGTCGATTATTCCGTCAACCTTAACCCAATAAGTATAGTAAGTATTCATTGGCCAATTACCACGTGTGAAGAAAAGATATTTGTTATCGCTTGTTACAAAAGGACAGCATTCATAAATATTGGTGTTTATATTTGGCCCGAGAGATTTTGGGTTTGTCCATTTCCCGTTAGTTTTATGATAACTGATAAATAAATCATTCGGTGCTGTTAAACGAAAGAATATTATGTGTGATTCATCTCTTGCTACAAAGAAATCATTTTCAATTTCATTAGTATTAATGGGAATTCCTAAACTCTGTATTGTGGTATCCGGGTTATGAATAACTAACTTACAAATGTCAGTATTACCTCCCGGATTCGAAGCAAGATAATAGTTTTTTAATTGAGTCTCCTGAAAATAATGTGATTGAAGATTTGATGAAAGCAGCCTTACGGGAGTACTCCAGCCTGTACTTGTTCTTGTTGCATAATAAGTGCATCCAAGACCATTGATACCCTTCTGCATAAAAATTGTACTGTCATTAATCGAAAGTCCGGGACAACCGAATCCTTCAAAAGTTATAGTAGGTCCCTGCCAGCTATTTCCGACATATTTAAAACAATTTATTCTCGTAATGGTAGCAGGCCAGTCATTAAGTAATGTATAATATATTTCTTTTCCGTCTGAACTTATAGCTATTCGTTCGACCGGGCGCAACGCGCCGCTCACAGGCAATTGAAATATTACCGGATTAAGACCCGGCCGGGTTTGCGCCAGATATAAACTATCCTGAGGAATCGGTTGTGAAAAACCTGTGTTTACCAAAAGCAGAAGAACGATTGTAAAGTAAATTGTTTTCATAAGTATTATTTATTATATATTTAATTATTTTATATAGTTCATTAATTTGGATTCTTCGAATACTTTATTGGAATTTGATTCTTTTACTTTTATAGAATAAAAATATATACCTGACGATAAATTTAAATTATTCATATCCAAATTAATATCATACATTCCACGTTTTTGAATGCTATTTACAAGAGTAGCGATTTCTTTTCCAAGTATATTATAAATTTTTACATTTACGAAACTATCTCTCAACAAAGAATAACTAATAACCGTACTCGGATTAAACGGATTCGGGTAATTCTGAAATAGTTTATATTCATTTATTATTTGTTCGTTATGTTGGTTAATAGAAGTATGGTCAATTACATTTAAAGTAAATGTACATGAAGCGGTTGCATTTGCGGTATCTGTTGCAATTACTTTTAAACCAATTGAGCCCAGAGCCGTAGGGTTGCCCGAAAAAGTTCTTGTAGCGGGATTAAAACTTAACCACGAAGGCAATGCACCACCACTACTTAAAGTCGCAGAATATATCAGTGTATTGTTGCCATCATCATCTATAAAAGTGCTGTCCGGAAGTGTAAAATTAAATAAATTACCTACCGTATCTGTCTGATTTGGAATTTGATTTTTCAGATAAGGAATAAAGTTTGTATGTTTTAAGCTATCCATCAGACCATCTATACGAACCCAATGAATACGGGTATCCGAATAATTCGGGTTAGTACCGGTAGTATAAAACAAATATTTATTATCTGAAGTAACATAAGGTCCCCACATCCCAAGTCCGAAGTTTATGGTCGAACCTAAATTTTTAGGATTCGTCCAGCCCCCGTTATTTTTATGAAAACTGATTTGCAGACCATTTTTAGCCAGAATCATAAACGCCTCATCCCGTGCAACAAAAAAATCCAGATTATCGGCTGTGTTATTCATAGGCAGACCTAAACTTACAGCAGTTGTATCAGTTCCGTTCATAAACAATCTGCACCAGTCCGAAGCTCCTATACCCGGATTAGAAACTGATGAAATGTAATGATTCCCATTGTTTGTAACCTGCAAATAATGTGCTGAGTTCAGGTTGTATAAAATTCTTTGCGGGATACTCCAGTTCGTACCGGTTCTTACTGAGTAAAGAGTTTGATACGGTACGCTGTTATTCTGAAAATATATTGTATCTCCGGTAATAGATAATGCAGGAGCGAGAAAATAATTAAATAAATTAAAAGGGCCTGTCCATTTATTGCCGGTATACTTGAAATATTTAATCGTATCACCTGTTATAGGATAATAACTATGCACTACCGAATAAAAAATTTCCTTACCGTCATTAGAAATTGCTATTCTTTCAGCAGTAAATGATAACGGACTTACCGGAAGGTTAAATACCTTAGGAGTATTTCCCGGAGGGATCTGTCCCAAGTATAAACTATCGGTAGGGATTGGCTGTGCAAAACATATATTTAAAAACAACGAACAAAGAATTAAAAGAAAAAATGTTTTCATAATTTATTATTTAAAAAGTTAAAAAAAATCATTCGAAATGGAAAATGTTTTTATTAAATAGTTTAATTAGTATTGTATACGCAGAAAAAATAATTTTGTTCTATATAATTGTATCACCGCGAATCTTAAATAAGAAAGGAATTTTATTACTCATTCTTTTTGAAATTTTATATCTTACGGTTTTCGGTTACATATTTGCCTTCATTTACTATTTCCCTATTGCATATGTTTATTCTGCTTCCAATCCGATTGAATATACACTTACAAATGGGATTAATAGTATAATATTTGATGTAATTGCATACCTTACAATAGTCTCAATTCTTGGAAGTCTGTCGAAAATTTCCTTGCTCTGGTACGACAACATAATGAAACAAAAAGAAATGGAGAAGCAGTTGATATCAAATGAGCTTGCATTGCTCAGGTCTCAGATTAATCCACAGTTCCTTTTTAATACTTTAACTAATATAAAATCTCTGATTGAGTTACAACCCGAGAAAGCAATCTACAGTATTGAAAACCTATCTGAAATAATGAGTTATATGCTTTACGAAACATCTGCCGAAAAAGTCTTACTCGATGATGAGATAGACTATATCAATAATTATTTAAACCTTCAGCGTGTAAGATATAACAAAGATTTTATAAGTTTTGAAGTTACAGGTGTGACAAACGGATTATTGGTTTCTCCCTTGATATTTATGCCCTTTATAGAAAATGCTGTTAAATTCGGAGAATCTTTTTTCCGGTCTCCAGGAATTGTTATTAATCTTAATGTCACGGATAATAATTTATTATTCGAAGTAATGAACTACATTAAAGAAAATGCTAATCTGGAAAAATCAGAGAGCAGTTTTAGTACCACATCTATTAGACGGTGTCTCGATTTACTATTTGGAAATAATTACAATCTGGATATTAAAAACGAAAACAATAAAAATCTCATTAAATTGAATATAGTACTTAACGCATAAAATTTATTTCATCACTATAATCTTCTTCGTCGAAATCAAATCTTCCGCTTCCAATTTAATCGTTTTACGAGAAGAGGGACGAAAATAATATTTAACAGTCTAAAGTTTCTTAACGGGGAAAAAATAAAAGTTGCAAAAAAGAGATTATTGAAGATTGGGTAGATGAGACGAATAGGAACTTTAGGGCTAATAAAATAGGACTTCAGTTAAATGTTAACAACGAATGTAAAGAATTTTCCTTTGAGCAATTATTTTCAAATGTAAGTGAGAAATTAACTGAAAGAAATTATCGTCTTGGAACAGTTCATAGTGTAAAAGGTGAAACCTTCTATGCAATTAAGCCTTTTCGAAATTGAAAGCAAAACTATTGCTGACGATGAGATAATAAAAAAATTAGAACACACCGACCTGAACAACATCACACCCATAGAAGCATTAAATCTTTTAATAAACTTCAAAGACAAAATAAAGTAATTTTAAACACTCCTATTCGCCTCCCCTGATGCGAAATGAATTATAAATTTACATTTAATATTTGACAATCAATTTTTTTAAATGTTAATATTATCTTAATAAAACCTTTTTTTGAAGCTGAAATTATATACTAATATTAGTGGAAATATGGGTTTATTTGACCGTCTACTAACTAATTAAAATTAAAAAATTTATAATCATTGTAAAATTATTGCAAAACTATTAACTTAATCTGATAAATATGAGCAAAATTGCAACTTTAAAAATCAAAGATTTTGAGTACGTTTTCAGAAAGCAAAGTTTTAATTTGTTAAGGCAAAAAGGAAGTCATAGAATTTATGGGCACAAAGATGGAAGAAAAGTTGTTTTACCGGTTCATAAAGGAAAAACTATTAAAGAAGGATTGGCGAATAAAATTATTACAAAAGATTTGAATATTAGTATTGTAGAATTTTTAAATATTTTAAAAAACCAATGAAACAGAATGTATTTGATATAATAGTCCATGAAGCTGACGAGGGAGGATATTGGGGAGAATGTCCATCCTTTGATGGATGTTATTCACAAGGAGAAACACTCGATGAACTTCAGAATAATATGAAAGAAGCAATTGAACTTTATTTAGAAACCTTAGAAAATCATAAAAAACAGATACCACAAAAGCATAAAGTATTTATTATTCCGGTAATGGTTTAATTTTCCCCCTCTTTACGAATCTCCCGATTCGTAAAGTAAAAAGTTAGTTTCCCAATCGGGAGATGACCCAGAGGGTACCCGGGAAACAGGGATTCCAAATTAATTCAAAATCACACCATAAATATTTCAAATAATTCTATTTAAAATGCATAAATATTAATGTAATTTTATAATACTTAAATTAATGGGAATTAATAATTAAAGGAGAAGATATAATGAAAAAAACAACTTTCTTGTTATTTTTAGCAATAATTATTTTTACCTCAATAAATTCCTACAGTAACGATTCCGGAATATCTGCTGTTGGAGGCACATGGGTTGTAATGAAAGATGAACATCCCTCTATCCAGATGGAAAGAGAAACTATAGACATTAATGTCTATAAAGATTATTATGATGTAGTTGCAGTCTTCATTTTTAAAAATCATGGTGATGCCTGTTCAGTATTTATGGGTTTTCCCGAAACAGGGGGTGGTGATTTGAATTGTAATGCTGATTTATCATGCTTTCTTATGTTCGAAACCAGTGTTGATGGAATTACAATTGAAGCTAAAAGGCAGCTTGTTAAAAACGATGGAGATGAATATCTGGCTTACTGGATAAAAGAAGTATCTTTCGGGAAAGATGATACCAAAAAGGTAATAGTTCATTACCAATCACCGCTTGGTTCAGGAGTTTCTGCTTATTATCCGGGGTCGGATAATTTTGTACAATATGTATTCAGTGGAGGCAATTGGTTCGGAAAAGTTGAGGAAAGCAAACTTAATGTTTATTTTAATATTCCGGTAAATGTCAGGGAAAAAGACGTAACCGATTTGAAAAAAGAAGCAGACTATTATACATATTATCGCACCAATTGGGAGGCGGAAGAATATTTCTCTTTATGGTTTAGAACAAAAGAATAATCTGAATTATAATTAAATATTTGTTTCCACCTCCGGATGCAAGCGGTTATGTATTTTTAATTGCTAAAATCCGAATAAAATACCCACATTAATTTGTAGTGTGGAAATACTACGGCTTGTTCCTATCGGATGATTAACACCGTCGAAATTCGGGTCCAGCGCATCATTCAGATTTAAATATGAATTTGTTCTGTCGTTATTACTATATGATATAAAACTCTTACTTATTAAATTAAGCATATTATATCGTAAACTAACATCCAGTGAATACAATCCAATTTTAAACTCAGTCCCTAATAATAATCCCAGACCTATCCTGGATGCCGATGACATACTATTGTTATTGCTGTTTACACCGGGGGTACCCTGATACTGAGATTCACCGCTGAATGTTGAAAATAGTAATTCAACACTCCCATACGGTTTGATTGGTACTAATGGAATTCCAAAACTAAATTCGGGACCGATACCGATAATTAAAGTGTTTTGTTTTACGGTAAGACTTGCATTATTTAATCCCGTTATACTTCCGTCATTTTTGAACATGGAATAGTTTATATCCAATCTGCCTGCAATGACCATTAAATCGGCTTTAAAAGTTGCTCCGATATTAAATCCCCCTTTTAATCCATATTTATTTCCGTTATAAAAATCCGTTACACCCCCTGCATAATCGGACATCGGAAGTGCAATACCTAATTGAGGTCCAAGTGAAATATGGATCTGTGCCCTTGATGTGGTCGATATTATGAATATAGAAATTATTACTAAAACGATGAAAAATGACTTTTTCATAATTACTCCTTTGTGATATTGATTAATTTTTAGTTGAAATTTAAAATAGAGACTCCTAAGTTTATAATAAGATTTTTTGCTAAAATAAAAATTAAAAACAAAGGAGATCTCTAATGAGTAAATTTACAAAAATTAATACAGAAAAGTTAGATTGGCTTTTATCCCAAAATGTAAATATAATGTTAGAATTAATAAGAAATCAAACAGAAATGAGCAGGATACTTGCCAATGAAATAATGAATGATGAAGTAGAGAAATTGTCAGGTGAACGATACAGCCACGATAAGCCACAGGAAGGTCGTTATAGCAGATGGGACAGTAATCAGGGAAGTATTCGAATAGGAAGTGAAAAGGTACCGGTGATGGTACCGAGGATATATGATAACAAAGAGAAAAAGAACAGGACATTAGAAAAATACCAGGAATTAAAGCAATTAAATGAGCCGTCAGAAGAAGTGTTAAATAAGATATTATTGGGATTAAGTCAGCGGGATTATGAGCGGGTAATTAAGGATATAATAGACAGTTTTGGTTTGAGTCAAAGCAGTGTCAGCAGAATGTTTATAGAATCGAGCAGTAAGGCACTGGAAGCATTTGAGAAACGCGATATAAGTGGAAAGGATATAATAGTTCTTTTAATCGATGGGAAATCACTTGGAGATGAAGAAATATTAATATGTCTTGGCATAACAATAAAGGGAGAAAAAATAGTGTTGGGCTTTGCTCAGAGCAATACAGAGAATAACAGAGCGATAAAGCAATTGCTAAAGCAAATAATAAACAGAGGACTGGATTACAGCAAGGGTATATTAATAGTTAGTGACGGCTCAAAAGCAATAAAGAAGGCAATAAAAGAGACCTTTGGAAAATATCATTTACACCAAAGATGCCAATGGCATAAACGAGAGGACGTTGTGAGTTATCTAAGCTCTGAGAAACGAGATGAATATCGCAGGAAACTGCAACGAGCATATAAAGAACCGGATTACAAAAAATCAAAAAATATACTTCTTGAAATCCAAGATGAATTGAAAGAATTAAATATTTCTGCATCCAGATCACTTGAAGAAGGACTTGAAGAAACGCTAACATTACATAAACTGGGTTTAGTTGAGAAGCTTAGCGTAAGTCTCGGAACAACAAACTGCATTGAAAGTTTAAACTCACAGCTTGGAAGATATTTAAGAAAAGTAACCAGATGGAGAAACTCAGACCAGATATACAGATGGGTAGCAGCAGGTTTAATGGAATCCGAAAGAAGAATGAACAAGATAAGGAATCATAAATCGCTAATAAAACTAAGAGAAAAATTAATCACAGAACTAAAAATAAAAGTCAACATTAAGAAAATAAATAAAAAAGCTGCATGAGTCTTTATTTAATTTCAACTAAAAATGAATTGACATCGATTTTTCCGTGCTGTCAGGTATTTCCACCTGATGGAGGATCAATTTGCTCCCTCTCGTTACAATGCTCTGCGTTGTAACGCAAATTCTTTTGTCGCTTTAAGACACTCAGCGTTGTAACCCTCTTTGCTAATATTCCATACTGTCAGGTGTTTCCACCTGACAGATGATTAATTGTTACACTTAGACATCGGTCTTTCCGTCTGTTCTTTTCTCTATGATATCTTTCATAATATCATTCAATGATACTGTTTTTATTTTTCCCAATTATTTTAAAAATGTTTTCCTGTACAGGCGAACCTATGTTTTTCTATCAATGTTCGTCTGTTGCTTTATAACATACAGTTTTATAATTTTAGTAACTAAAATACAAAACAATTAAATTAATTAAATATGAAACCTAAGGGACAAAAAATATTATACTACATCGGTATATCTGTTGGAATATTAGGCGGGTTAATCGGTATGGCTTTTGCTATCGCTGCATCACCCATTTTGGGAAGTATCTTTTCATTATTCTTTATTGTTGTTTTCGGCTATTTATTCGGCGGACAATATTTGAGAAGTAGAAAAAGAAATAAATTACTCGCTACAGGACTTCAGGCAAATGGCAAAATAATTGATATGTGGGATACGGGTGTAACCGTGAATAATCAACCGCAAATAGGAATGAAGATTGAAGTCACACCTCCGACCGGAGCACCTTTCACTTCGGAAATTACGCTCGTTATCTCCCGTTTACAAACCGCATATTATCAGGTGGGCGTAAACTGCATAGTGCGGTACGACCCCAACGACAAAAAAACAGTTGCAATCGAAAGCCTCGGAGGAACATTAGGTTCTCAGGCAAGCACCACCGGTTTTTACGGTTCAAATGAAAATAAGTTTAACACACCGGCACCGGCTTCAAGTCCGGGAAGTCCTTTTTTCCCCGGTAAGACACCCGGCGAGATTGGGGAAGCTATGAAAGCAATAGACACGGAATCAAAAAGGATAGCGTCCATTGGAACGGAGTGCAAAGCAATAATAAAAAGTTGTCAGTTTACGAATATATACGTTGCTGAAGGCTATCCGTTTAATTATTTCGAATTGGAAGTATTACCCGATAACGAACCCGCTTATGAAGCAACCTGTTACGGAGTTATTTCCACAGCTTCGACACAAAAATTTCAGCCCGGCAAACAAATTTATGTAAAATACGACCCCGAAGACAAAAAGAAAGTATCCCTGAGCCATTCATAAATTTTTGTGATTTATACTCACTTTAGGCCGAAGATTCCAGCCTGACCAAAAAACCTCAAGAAATCCTCGGTGATGCATAGGAATATTTTCCTCTTAACGTTTATTAAGAAGAAAGTGGTACAATAAGATGCATTCAGGAAATTTTATCGTATAAAACCAGCAAACAAAATTAAATATACAAACGTAGTGGTACAAATAGCATCGAAAATAATAAGAGCCTTATTTTGACGAATTGGATATTTAGTCTATTTTCTTTACTTTTGTAAAAAAGATGGCAATGATCATCCATATGTTCCATAATTTGTGTATATGAAGATGTAAACATAATCCTTATAATCAGGTTGACAAAAATACTACGGAGAGTATAAATAAAAAATAATTACCTTTGACGAATGGAAAAATTATTAAAATTAAAAGAAAGAGTTGACATCGCGATAGAAATAGGAGAAAGCTACTATCGTGAATTTAAAAGTGCTTTAGAGGGAATTTCAGATAACAAAGCACCAAGAGAAATAAAGGAAATATGTTATGATATTGCTAAAACATTGGTAGCATTTGCCAATGCTGATGGAGGTGAATTATTTGTGGGAATAGAAGATAATAACACAATAACTGGACTTCCTCACAATGATGATAAAATTTCATCTATTTTGAATTCTCCTGAAAATTATATTTTAAAAGAGACCCCAATACCACTAAAAAGAGCTTCAATCATTGATTATAGTGATAAGAAAATTGCGTATTTCTCTGTTGAAAAAGGTTCAAGATTTGTTCATCTCACATCTAAAGGTGAGTGTTTTCAAAGGAAGGACAGAGAATCTGTTCCAACAGCATCGGAGTTAATACGTTTCGCAAGAGAAGAAGAAATATCACGAGAGTATGACAGGCATTTTGTTGATTTGGCAAGTATAAGCGATTTAAACTTAAGTTTAATTGAATCGGTTTCTCAAACTATTTTTAAAACAATGTCTCCTGAGAAATTTCTTCAATATCTAGAACTTGCAGAATTTGACGGAAATCGTTTAAGACTGAGGAGAGCGGCATTACTTTTATTCGCAAAAAATCCATCCAAGTGGCACCCACGTTCTCAAGTAAGAATTTTAAGAGTAAAAGGGACAGAAGAAAAAACCGGTGCGGATTTTAATGTTACCGAAGTGGGTGAGACCAATGGCAATATCTTTCAACTCATTGAGAATAGCTGGGAAATGCTAAGACCGAATTTGACAGAAACTAGATTTTCAAAGGATGCAATTTTTAAAACTCAGATTATTTATCCAGAATTAGCATGCAAGGAAGCTCTTATTAATGGTATTACTCATAGAGATTATAGTTTAGAAGGAAGAGGAATAGAAGTGAAGATATTTGATGATAGACTTGAAATTTTAAGTCCTGGGAAACTATTATCATCAATAACAATTAGAGATTTAGAAGAACTAAAAGGTGTTCACCAATCAAGAAATACATATATTGCAAGAGTATTAAGAGAATTTGGATACATAAGAGAACTTGGCGAGGGCATGAAAAGGATTTTTGAATTAATGAAAAACAACGATTTAGTGAAACCAAAACTGGAATCTCCAAATAAATCTTTTATAATTACTCTTTACTATAAATTTATTTATACTAAGGAAGAGAAGTTATGGCTTGACAGTTTTGAACAATTCAATTTATCTCGTGAACAAAAAACTGTCGTAAGATTAGGTTTTAATGGTCGACTGATTTCGACAAAGGAAATTTTTGAACAAGTAGGCATTGTTAGTGAGGACTACTATAGACAACTTATTGAATCTTTAAGGAGGATGGGTATTCTTCAAAGTAAATTATCAAGAGATCAAGCCGCTAGTATTGGAAAAAGAAAGGGAATTACTAGAAAATCAGTTCCTAGATATGAAATTATATTACCCATTCAAAAAGTCAATCTCCCAGTTCAAGAAGAAAATATTGATAACTCTGATTATGCAAAAATCTATTTAGTTAACATTCCTTATGAAGTAACTGAATCAGAAATCAGTGATATATTTGAAAAATTCGGAGAAGTTTCTGATGTGACCTTACCGAAAGATTTCATTACTGGAAAAAAACGAGGATTTGGATTTGTAGAATTTGAGAAAAAAGAAAGTGCTAAAAAGGCTTTGAGTAACAAGAAACCTATAATTTTCGGAGGAAGAAAGATTTATGTACAGGAGTATAGAAAATGATTCGGTTTCGTGAATAGGAGTGAAACTACTGCCAACAAGGGGTTTGCAATAATAGAGTTTATATGTTTCTATGATAATTTTGTGGTACATAATCATTAGGTTTTCAAATAAATATTTATGGTGAAAAGCCACACCTTCGGCAAACTGTAAACTGGTGGTAGTAATTTTTGGTGATAGTGCAAATGCTAACCCGATAAGCAATTATTAAATATCATTACCAATAAAACATGAGTATTAAGACAAGACACATTACAATTACAGACCTGAAACTTTGGGATGAAAATGCAAGGTTTCCTAACAAGTATTTCAACTCTGAAGAATCGGATCTTATCAATTACTTTTTATCAAAACCCGATTTTAAAATAAAGTTATTGGTTGAGGCGATTATTAATGATATTGATTTACCCCAACTGGAAAAACTGGTAGTATGGCACGATAACGGGCAGAATATAGTTCTGGAAGGTAATAGAAGATTGACTGCCTACAAATTACTTAACAATCCAGAATTAACTAGCGATTCAAAACTGAAGAAATATTTTGTGGAACAGAAGCGTAAAACGAATATTTCTAATAACTTTTTACTCGAATGTTTAGTAACAGAAGATAAGGAAACTGGATATAGATATATAGACCGAAAACATGCAAATAGCAATTACGAAGTAAATTGGAAAGATGCTGAAAGAGCACATTACAATGTTAGACGTGGAAGTAAAATTCAAAACGAATTATTAAAAATCGGTATAACTAAAATTGTTAAAGAGCTTGATTTGCCTGATGAGATGAAAGACCAAATCTTAGGAAGTGGTTACGTAACTACTTTTTTCAGAATTATCACATCAACTCCTTCAAAAAATAAATATGGTTATGAAATTGATAAGGAGGGTAACTTTACTGTAGAAGACCCCAATTTTAATGAAAAACTGAAAGTAATTATTTACAACGTTCTCAACAAAAAAGATTTCAAAGGCAAAGATGTTGACTCGCGTTCTCTTAACAAGATAGATAAGATTAAAGAATATATTGAGTCAGTTAAAATAGAAGATGTACCTAAAGTTGATGAAGAAATTAGGAAAAATACGACAGAGAATATTTTTGGTGAGTCTTCACTAATTATTGACAATGCTAACAATAAATCAATCGGTAAATCATCAAATCTAAAAAGCAAACCAAACCCAACGGGTTTGTTTTTTTCTTCAGATGTCCCGTTTAGGGTTGGTAATTCTAATTTAAGAATTTTGTACAATGAGTTAAGAGATATTAATGTAGCAACTTTTCCGAATGCTTCACAAGATTTATTAAGAAGTTTTCTTGAATGTTCATTAATTGTATTCTTTAAAAAAACAAATGACTATTCTAAAATTCTTAAAAATGATAAACATAATCCAACGTTAGGGGAAATGTTAACATACATTATTAATGGAAATTCAACTAGTATAACTGACAAGAATCTAATTGATACAATAAATCAGATAAAGACTGACTACAATAAAGCATACTCATTGGCGAGGTTACATATGATAAATCATAATGAAAATTGGATAGCCGTTGAAAAAGATGTAAGAGCAACATGGGCAAAACTTGAAGAGCTTTTCAAAATATTATTAGGCTAAAGAATGTTTTATTCTCCTCTGAGGTATCCAGGCGGAAAAGCCAAACTTGCAGATTTTATAAAATTAATTTATGAAAGAAACTCACTGATAAGCGGATATTATGTTGAACCGTATGCTGGGGGAGCTTCAATCGCGTTATCTCTTTTGTTCAATAACTACGTCTCTAAAATTATCATAAACGACTTCGATAAATCTGTTTTTGCTTTTTGGAATTCAGTTATTCATGATACAGAAGAACTGTGCAAAATGATTCTGGATACCAAAATAACAATGACTGTTTGGAAACAACAAAAAGAAATTCAAAACCTAAAAGAAGAAGTTTCACTTCTTCTCTTAGGTTTTTCAACTTTTTTCTTAAACAGAACAAACCGTTCGGGAATAATAAACGCAGGTGCAATTGGTGGTAACAAACAAATGGGAAACTATAAGTTAGATGCTAGGTTCAACAAGAAAGATTTAATAAGCCGTATTCAAAAAATTGGAAAACACGGAAACAGAATAATGCTTTATAATCTAGACGCAATTGAACTGATAAAAAAGATTTCAAAGCGATTACCCAAGAAAACTCTCATTTACTTTGACCCACCTTATTATCTAAAAGGAAAAAATCTTTATGTAAATCATTATAAATATGAAGACCATATATTAGTTTCACAGATGATTAGGGGAATAACAAAACACAAATGGCTTGTTTCGTATGACAACGAAAATAAAATCAGAAAACTATACAAGGAAAATAAAAAGTTTATATATTCTCTTAATTACAGCGCCGGAAATGCATCAACAGGGACAGAAGTATTGATTTATCATAAGGATTTAATTATCCCAAGAGGTATAAGACCGACGTTGACTTGTAATTTAAATTAACAGACATACAAAAATTGATAAACTCAAATTAATAAAACCTTTTCTAACATTTGTTTATTTTTCCCTTATAATTGATTATTAAATTTTTGATTCTATCGGGAGAATTTCCTCCTGACGATAAATTAAGATTAATAAACTAAATTGTTAATAATAGTATATGAAGAAATTTAAAGTTTATCTTTCTCTGCTCGTTTTACTTTTTGTCGGTGGATGTAATGAATCTGTCGTTGCTCCACCCGTTATTGATAATTACACACTATATGCAGTGGACTATTCAGATAATAGTTTCCTCACCGATACTCTTTATAAATCCTGTTTTGAGACTTATTACAAAAGTACAAATGGAATTTATCCGGCATTTGTTGTTGATAATATGATTCTAACGGGTACTCCCGAATTCCAGATTTGGGTTCAGACCGAACTTACCGATACAAACAGCCGGATTGCCTCGGGTTATATTCAATTGCCTCCAAAACCTGCAGGGGGTTATCCTGATTCTTTAAAACAGGCGGCTACTATTCCCGGAATAAGTTTTATGGGATATTTTAGAAGATTATCCCCCTCCGAATATTATATCTCGGAATTTGCCGGTATGATTTGCTTTAAAAATGAACTGCCAATAAATAATTATGCAGGAATCGTTTACTCCACAATGAACGGAATGCATTACGGAAATAGTTCTACTGCTCCCGATACCATTATAATAAAATTATTTAAGTTTGAAAATCAAAACCCTATTACAACACCTCTTGCCTGGCAGCTAAAACTAAAAAATATTTACCGGCTTCCTTTCGGAAATATTGACCCAAATGGTTTCTCTCTGAATATTGTCTATAAAAGCGGTCCCCCGGATACTATTATTGTCAGACCGGGTATTCCGAGAACTTTTCTGAATATTTTTCAGCTTACTCATACCACTGACGATAATTTTAATTTTGTACCCTACAAAACTATTATTCCCGAAACAGGAGATATTATTTTTCCGTCTCTTCGTCCGTTCTATGATGACCTTAAAAATGCAGGTGTGGATTCAAATTATTATTATCCTCAAATATATAACTATCGAAAATTAGAGGCTTTGACATTCCCGAATGCTAATCGTTACTTAATCAGAGGCTACGCTAAAAGTTCACCATAAATTTGTTACTTGGGTCAGGTTGAAACACTAAGAACTCCGATTGAAATGTATTGAATTATTACAGTTTTATACATATATTGCATATCGCAATATGCGATTTGCAATAATTTATTTAAAATTATGAGAAAACATAGCGGAATGCGGCCACACGATATTGCCGTTTTATTTAAAATATTATTACTTGAAAATAGTAATTATGGTACTATTGATTTAGCAGCAAACCTGAAAATAAGTCAGTCTGAGATTTCAGAGTCGATGAACAGGAGTAAAATTGCTAAATTATTAAGTCCGGATAAAAAAGAAGTTTTGCGAATTTCCTTTTTAGAATTTTTAGTTTACGGACTTAGATATGTGTTTCCTGCTTTCCCGGGAAAAATTTCGAGAGGAATAGCGACAGCTCATAGTGCTAAACCAATTTCAGAATTGATTATTCCTTCGGATGATGTTTATGTCTGGGCTTGTGATGATGGAAATATTAAAGGTCAGGAGATTGAGCCATTATACCAAAATGCAATATATGCTTCGAGAAACGATGAAAAATTATATGAACTGCTTGCTTTGGTGGATGTAATAAGAACCGGAAAAGCCCGGGAATTTAATTTAGCAGTAAATGAATTAACAAAAAGAATAAAAAAATGATTACTTATGAATTAATAAAGATTGTTGCAACAGGGCTTAAAAATTTAATTGACAATGTTGTTTTTGTCGGCGGTGCTTTTGTTAATTTGTATTCGACCGATAATTCTGCAATTTATGTTAGACCTACGGACGATATTGATTGCGTAATTGAAGTGGTTCACCTAAGCGATTATAATAAATTTGAGGAACAACTAAGAAAGTTAGGTTTCAAAAATGATTTAGAGGAGAATGCTCCGATTTGCAGATATGTTTTTAATGGAATCAAAGTTGATTTTATTCCTACAAAAGAAAAAATATTAGGTTTTCAAAATGAATGGTATCCTGACGGATTTAAAAATGCAGTCAGTTATGAGTTTCCGGATGGTATGAATATAAAAATATTTTCTTCTGTCTATTTTCTTGCCTCAAAGCTTGATGCCTTTTGGGATAGGGGCAGAAAAGATATAAGGCTGAGTACTGATTTTGAAGATATTATTTTTCTTCTGGATTCGAGAAAGGAAATATCTGAAGAAGTTAGAAACTCGGAAAGTTCTGTCAAAAATTATATTCAAAAAAAGTTTAAATATCTTATTAATCATTCCGATATCACCGAAGGTATAATTTCTGCATTACCATACGGTTCAAGTAACTTAAAAGTGAATCAAATAAAAGATTTAATGACCGAAATGATTTCAATTTAGATTTTTTTTGAATAAGAAACCGAAGTTCAATAATCAGCATTGGACAGGGGCGGAGAAAGAATGATTTACGTTCCGAATCAGAGAATTTTGGAACGAGAGGATAATAAATGTAATTTTAGTTGGGCAAATTTTTGGTATTTACCATTAAAGGAAATAAGTACCGGCTTGTGGTTGATGTTGAATTTAAAATTAAAATTCTCTTTATTATTTATCTCGGACACATTCTGAATACAGCAAACTTAATATTAAAGAATTGAAATATGTTAAAACCAATAAGAAATAACAAAGATTACGATAAAGCTCTCGAAAAAGTTTACTCTTTAATGCAAAAAGATTTAAAGAAGGATTCATCTGAATTTGCAGAGCTTGAAATTCTTTCTATATTAATTGAAAAATATGAGGATGAAAAATATCCGATTGAAGCACCTGACCCGATTGAAGCAATATTATTCAGAATGGAACAGATGAACTTAAAAAGAGCTGATTTAGCCGATATTATAGGTTACAAAAGCCGTGTATCAGAGATATTAAACCGGAAAAGAAAATTAAACCTCGATATGATTAGAAAATTGAACTCCCATCTAAATATCCCGCTTGAGACTTTAATGCATAAGTATTGAAGAGAAGCCGGAATGTTGAAAACCCGATTAGGAGTGCGCTTTCGCGTGCTCGTGTAGGTGGGAAATAAAACTCTGACAATCTTTCATCCTGTAAATCTTTTTCTTATCTTGTTAATCCCGTCTGACACTTGACTTTTCTATTTATACACATTATATTTGCGTTAGCCATAATATTATATGGTATAATTATATAGCTTGTCCTTTGTCATAACTTGATTCCGCTATATATTTTCTTAACCTAATAATCTCCGGGTTGATTTCAAAATGTAGTGTAAACATTATATAGATCCCTGCCTGTCCCGATCTATCGGTGATTCATCGGGAATAACGAAGTGTATCGGGACCCTTTGAAATAATATCACTTCACTATATGATTTCTTCACCTGATATTCTTTGATCTGAAATAAAAAGTTTTTCAATTTCGAGATGTATCAAAATGTCATTGTATTGTCATCCCCTACGACATTTTAAATGTTGTAATTTTAGTGGTTTAAGTCAAAAATGTCAATGTTTTGACATCAGAAAAAATAATTATTTTCTATCTTCCTTAAAAATATAACACTTAGTTTTTAGGCGGTGTCATTTTGAAAATAAACTTTTGTTTTTTAATGATTAAAAATGACACTAAAAATGTCACCAATTAATAAAAAGTCCCCCTTAGTAAAGTCTTAGAGCCTCCTGGGAGGTGGGGATTGAGGGGGTTGTATATAAGAACGATAGAAAAAATTCCTGCCTGCCTCGGGCATGGTTTATCCTATTAACGACTTTCTACTTTTTCTCTTTCCCATTATTCATTTTTCATTACTCATTATTAATTATTTCTTGTGTCACCCTTTCAGGGTTAGGAAGAAGGGGATAATTTCTTTTTCTACAATAATTCCACCCCCTTCGGGGTTTTGTTGTTTTATTTATCGTCGTATTTATTTTTATCCATTATATATGTGTTCTGACATTTTTCTTGTTTATCCTGTTAATCCTGTCCATTTTCTCCGTGAAACTTTGTGATAATTCTTCGTGCTACTTCGTGAAATTCTTTTTCATCGTATTGTAACTTCATTTTTGACGGATATAAATTAATTTATACTATGAAGTTTATAAATTTTATAATTTGACGAATGCGAAAGTTCAGTTTATATTTTGCAGGTGCTATTACAATAATTCTATTCTTATTAAATTTTTCATTTGAGCCGAGAGGTTACTATGATGTCAGACCGCTAAGCGAGATAAATTCGGAAAATAATCCGGATGCATATCCCTGGATTTCATCAGACGGATTGAGAATGTACTATACAAGCGGAAAGAGGACTAAAAAATCTTCAAACGAGAAAATTTATTATACCGAAAGGCAAAGTACCGGGGATAGCTTTGGAGAACCTAAGAAGATAAAACTATGGAAAGATGAAAGCAATATCGTAAGCTGCTGGCTTTCAGAAGATGAACTGAATATATACTATAAATTTCTCGGAATAGAGAAAAAAATTTACAGGGCATCGAGAAGCTCAAGGAAAGAATTATTCGATTCTGTGAAAGCAATCAACCTGGAAGGAGATTTCGGGGGTACTAATATAGGACCGAGCCTGACGCCTGATAAAAAGGAACTCTATATCTATAATTATATTCCTAATGAAAAATTAGCATCAATTCTGATATTCAAATATGAGGAAGAGTTCAAATACAATTTAGACTCAAAACTTCTTGTACCGCCGGGATATACCGTATTTCCCGGACAGCTCTCAAGAGACGGCTTAAAATATTACCTATCAATGGAGAAAGACAGCGTGAACAGGCTTTATTACTTCAAGAGAAATTCGCTAAATGAGAAGTTTTCGAAACTCTATAAAGTGGGAGGAGAGATTAACAATTACACCTTGACCCAGGTATCTTTAACGGCAGATGAAAACATCTTAATTTTTTCCTGCAGTGAGACAAAAAAGTGGAGTAATAACGAACTTTATGCCGCATTTAAAAGAGGCGACGATGAGGAACCGGTAGAATTTTAATTTTTGAATTATAATAGTTCCATTAGCGTTTAATATTCCATAAAATATTTTTTAAAATACCGAATGTTTGTAGAGAAAATAACATTTATTTTTGTTATGTTTCGCATAAGGGTTTTGTTAAGAATAAATTGATAACAAAATTTTTTTTAAAGCGTTAAAAAGGTTTATTCCTGTTATCAATTATTAAATTATAACTTAAATAAAAAAACAATGAGCGACTTGCAATCTAAACTTGATACAGTAAAATCAAGAGAATCTTTCCTTGAAAGAATTAAGAGACACATTCCCGGTTACGATGGTTATCTCAACAGGGATAACTCACGCGAGCTTGACACTTTATTAAGGAATCAACTTGCCGTGGGAATGGAGCAGAACAAAACAATGATAAAAAACACAGTCTCAAATCTTAGCCGTAACGGGAAACTTTTCGAAACGGCAGACTTAGAAAAGCTTGACAAAAAAAACGAAAATGCAATTGCTAAGTTCCGTTCCGCAGCGAGAGGATATAGCGGAGCATTTGACGTTGTAAAAATTAAAGAGGACAAACTGAATATGCTTTATGAGTTTGATTCTTCTTTGCTCGGATATATTGAAAACATTAAAGCATTGTTTTCCGAACTCGAAAAAAACAGCAATGAGAATACTGGTGTAAAAGATTCTGTAAGTAAATTATCCGGTGCTCTCGATGAATTGCTGAAGAAATTCGACGAACGGGAAACTCTTTTAAGAAGTTTCAGTTAAGATTTTTTTTGTTTATTCGATAACCAAAAGTCATCGATTGAATAAAACCGGAAACAATTTTAAACACTAATTTTTTAATTTTAAATATTTTATTATGGCATTAATAGATGTAATTCAGTTTTTTGATGAGACCGGAAAAGAAATGGTTCATCGTGAACCCCAAAGCGGTTCGGATTCATACCGTTTAGGTACGCAATTAATAGTGCAGGATTCGCAGACGGCAATATTTTTTAAGGACGGGAAAGTGCTTGATGTATTCGCAGCCGGAAGACACACTCTTACAACCGAGAATATTCCTTTTCTTACAAAACTTATCAGTCTGCCCTTCGGCGGAAAGTCGCCGTTTCAGGCACAGGTGTATTTTGTTTCGATGAAGAAATTCATTGACCTTAAATGGGGGACAAAATCACCAATCAACTTCCGCGATAGTGAATTATCCTACGTGCAGTTGAGAGCTTCCGGAAAATTTTCCATAAGAATAAAAGATCCGAGACAGTTTATGCTGGAGATTGTTTCCACGCAAGGGAAATACACAACAAACGATATTGAAGATTATTTACGTGATGAAATAGTATCAAGATTGAATACTGTTTTAGGAAAGAACCTGAAGACTTTATTCGAACTTGGGCAGTATTATCCCCAGATAGAGTCAGGAGTAAAAGCAGAAGTTCAGGATTTCTTTAATGCTATGGGAATCGAACTTACCGATTTTATAATTTCAGGAATAGTTCCGCCGGAAGAAGTTCAGGAAAAGATAAACGAAAGAAGTTCAATGGGTGCAGTAGGCAACCTTGACCAGTATATGAAATTTAAAACCGCTCAGGCAATTGAAAAAGCCGCTGAAAACGAAGGTGCTGGCGGTACTGCAGCAGTAGGTGCGGGTCTGGGAGCCGGAATGATGATGGCAAATATGATGGGGCAGTCATTTCAGGGAGCACAGCAGTCAGGACAGCAAAACCAGCAACAGGCAGCTCCTAAAATGAGCGCAGATGAAATAATGAGCACGATAGAAAAACTCGGCAAAATGAAAGAAACCGGATTGATAACAGCCGAAGAATTCGAAGCTAAAAAGAAAGATTTGTTGTCAAAATTGTAAGACGTAAAAGGTAAAACGTAAAACGAAAAAGTCATTAACGCAGAGTCCCAAAGAGCAGGAGACTCTGCTGAAAAATAATTATTAAACTAATTTTCCTAATAGTATGGATACAAATGCAGTCTCAACAATTATTTGCCCGCAGTGTGCGGGTGAGAATCAGATTCCGGTTGACGAGAAATTTCTCGAGTGTCAGTTTTGCGGCTCTGCAATATATATTGACAAGAAAAAAGTCGTTAATCATTTTGTCATCAGTTCAAATTTCAATCAGCAGACAGCAGATGGGAATCTTAGAAGGTGGATGGCAGGCAACTTTCAGGCGAAAAACCTTGATAAGCTTGCTAAAATTACACAGGTAAGTTTTTATTATTTTCCGATGTGGTATTTTAAAACAGACTCCTCTTCGGGTGATAAAATTTATCTCCAACCGGCATCCTCGACTGCTATTTCTGAAATCAAAAAAATAAACATCCCTGCGGGAAGTCTGAAAGTCTTCAATAAAAAAGATTTTGACGTCAGTCAGTTTGTTAATCCGGATGTGCTGTATGAATCTGCACAGAGCTGGCTTTCGCAGACAGGGGTTGATATTAACATCGTTGCAGAGTCTAATCTTGTTCATATACCATTCTTCCAGTTCAATTACGAATTTGGCGGAAAAAATTACATGGCACTTGTTGAAGCTTCCTCCGGAATGGTTTATGCAAACGTCTGGCCTGCAAAAAGTGAAATGCCTTACAGAATGCTTTTTGTCCTTAGTCTGCTCGCGTTCGGAGGCATTAGCCTGATTTCACTCGTTTTAGCCGGAATGTTCAGCAAGGGAAGCGGAGATTTTTTTATCGGTGTGGAGGTTTTGAAAATTATAGGCTATGGGCTCGCTGCCATTCCATTGATAATAATCGCTTATATTATTGCGAAAAAAGTTTAATTAATTTTAAATAAAAGTTTTATGGATGAAAATAATACTCCGGATACAACAACTCAGGCAATAAAGATGAAAAAAGAGAAAGTTGTAAAAGGTATCACATGTCCTTCCTGCGGAGGGGAACTCGATCTTAAGGAAGGTATGCGGGCTTTTAATTGCAAATTCTGCGGTACACTTTTAATGACTAAAGGCGAAAGCGGAACAAGAAAATATTACGTTCCGAAATCGGTCAAAAGGGAAAACGCAATCGCAAATGCTTTTCACTGGCTCGGAAGCGGGCTTTCAAAGGCAAAGGGGCTTAAAGCGAATTCGAAAATAGATGAGGCATTTCTTATTTATATTCCTTTCTGGCGGGTGAAGGCAGATGTGGTAGGCTGGGTATTCGGGCAGGAGAAACATACCTCGGGGAATTCCACTACTTACGAAGATAAAGAAGTGAAAATTCAAAGTTCATTTGATAGGACATATCCAGCCTGCGATATCGCAGAACTCGGAGTAAAAAAAGTGAATCTCGAAGGTGATGAAATTCTTCCCGTGGATTTTGAGAAACTCCAGCAGGAAGGAATGATGTTCAATATTGTTTCATCGGAAAAAGAAATTTATGACGAATCTCTTTCACTATTCACCGGTCAGGCACGCAAAGAAGCATCGCTTGACAGCATTTCTTTTGAACATTATGACCTTGTCAGGCAGAACGTCGGTATAGTTTATTATCCCTTATGGGTGATAAGATATGTATATCAAAACAGAACATATCAGATTGTAGTTGACGGACAGGATGGTACTATTTGTTACGGTAAAGCTCCGGGAAATAATTTTGTAAGGGCTCTTGCGGGAGTTTTTGGAATTGGGCTGGGAATGTATCTTGCGACATTCTTTGAAGTGTTTTCAATCTTTAAAGCATCAAGCAAAGGTCCCTGGATAGTATATATTATTTTACTTGTTCTTGGAATAGTAATAATTTCATGGGGTTATAAAAAATTCCGTTACGGAGGAGAAGTAGAAGAAGGCACAGGGCTCGTACCCGAAGAGAAAACAAGTTTTATAGAAAAGACCGGAGTAAAATTTTCACGCGGCAGTGATGTAAAAAATCTTGCAAAAAGTGCCGTAGGATCGGTAGCCGCGGGTGCAATTATCAGTTCTTTATTTGACAGCGATTAAAAACAATAAAAATAAATTTTTAACGATATGGCAGAGTTTAAATTAGAAGCAATACATTGTAAAAACTGCGGAAGCGGTTTAGTGGTTGAATTGAACGATTACGTAACATATTGCTCAAGCTGCGGAAGCGGATTCGAGATAACCGAAAACGGATTAATACCTATTGAGGTCAATTTTGCAGCACCGGCATTGCGGGCTGAGGGCGAGGTGATTTATAAACCTTTCTGGCTCGTAAAAACGCACGTGGAAATCCTTAACAGGGATGCCAGCGGGGGTTTTATGTCAAATATTTTCGGCGGCTCGGGTAAAGCTACCTCGGGAGATATAAATTTTTATATACCCGCATTTTACTGTTCTCTCGAAGCTATGAAATATCTGGCGCAGACTTTTACGATGAAAAACCCCGTTGCTTCGCCTCAAAAATACAACACAAAAATTACCGGCTTCGCTTACGGGAAAGAAGATGCGAAAAAATTATCCGAATTTATTTTAATTTCAATTGAAGCAGAAAAAAAAGATATGATGAAAAAATTTGAGTACAGAATCGATTATAAATCTTTGGAAGTCCTCGGAATCCCTTTCTACAAGCAGGATTCCGGCAAGATGAAAGATGCAGTGCTCGGAATTGAGTTTTAAAAAACACTCATGTTATTTAACAAAAATTTATGGAGGAAAAAGTTTTAACAAAGAATTTTTATTGTCACAAACCTGAACATCACAGCAGTTAGCATACAGAAAACGAATAAAACCCATTTGTGGGGTTTTAATTGAAAATAATTTGTTAAAATCAAGAAAAATATTTTTCAAAGAAAATTGAATTTAAAAATTAATTGTTTTAAATTAGAACAATTACATTTCTTAAAAATAATTTTTTAAATAAAACGATTTTTATAAATTTTTTTTAGAGCATCCTAAAATAAATAATGGAAATTAAAAGAGTTTTTCTAAAACAAAATGAAAACGCATCAGAAAAAATAGAGTTTGAGAAAAGGTCGTCGGCGATAAGAAATCCCGACGGTTCACTGGTGTTCGAAATGAACGATGTTTACGTACCGAAAAAGTGGTCACAGGTTGCGACAGATATAATCGCACAAAAATATTTCCGCAAGGCAGGTGTTCCGAAATTTCTGCACAAGATCCAGGAAGATCGTGTTCCGGAATGGCTTTTGAGATCAGAGCTTGACATTGACAAAGCAAAAGAATCAAATCTTCCGGAAGATCAATGGTACACATCCGAAACAGATTCAAAGCAGGTGTTTCACCGGTTAGCCGGCTGCTGGACGTATTGGGGATGGAAATATAAATATTTCAACACCGAAGAAGATGCAAAGAATTTTTACGAAGAAATATTTTTTATGCTTGCGAACCAGTACTCTGCACCTAACTCTCCTCAATGGTTCAATACAGGTCTTCATTGGGCATACGGAATCACAGGACCTTCGCAGGGACATTATTTTGTGAATCCGGAAACCGGAATGCTGGAGAAATCTAATGATGCATACAGCCATCCCCAGCCTCACGCCTGCTTCATTCAGTCGGTAACTGATGACCTCGTCAACGAAGGCGGGATAATGGATTTGTGGATCAGAGAAGCAAGACTTTTTAAATATGGCTCAGGCACAGGCTCAAATTTTTCCGGTATCCGCGGAGCGGGAGAACCGTTAAGCGGCGGCGGAAAATCTTCCGGTTTAATGTCATTCCTCAGAATTGGAGATAGAAGTGCCGGTGCGATTAAATCCGGCGGAACTACAAGAAGAGCCGCAAAGATGGTTACGCTTAACCTTGACCATCCGGATATAGAAGAGTTTATAAACTGGAAAGTTGTGGAAGAAGAAAAAGTAGCTGCGCTTGTTTCCGGCTCAAAACTTTTAAACCTCCACCTGAATAAAATAATGAAAGCGTGCTACAGCGTACATCCGGAAAATGACGGCACGGACAAAAAAACAAATAAAGTACTTGCCCAGGCAGTTATTGAGGCGAAAAAAGTTTTTATTCCCGAAAATTACATTGAACGGGTTATTCAATTAGCAAAACTCGGCTATAAAGAAATTTATATTCCGGTGTATGATACAGACTGGAATTCCGAAGCATACCTCACCGTATCCGGTCAGAACTCTAATAATAGTGTAAGGGCTACAAATGATTTTATGGAATCGGTAAAGGATAATAAAGATTGGAATCTATACTGGCGCGTAGAATTAAAGAAGGCAAAAAAAGAAGGCAGAATTGCTAAACCTTTTAAAACAATAAAAGCAAAAACTCTCTGGGACGATATCGCTTACTCTGCATGGGCTTGTGCAGATCCGGGAATTCAGTTTCACTCGACAATTAATGAGTGGCATACCTGTCCCGAAGGCGGAGAAATTAAAGCATCCAATCCATGTTCCGAATATATGTTTCTCGATGATACTGCCTGCAATCTTGCATCGCTTAATCTCGTGAAATTTTATGACCTGAACAGGAATTATCTCGATATCGAAAAATATCAGCACGCAGCAAGACTCTGGACTATAGTGCTTGAAATTAGTGTCTTGATGGCTCAATTCCCAAGCAGGAAAATTGCCGAACTTTCTTATAAATACAGAACGCTCGGTCTTGGTTATTCAAACCTCGGAGCACTGCTTATGATACAGGGTATCCCTTATGACTCACAGGAAGCTCTCGCTATTACCGGCGCGCTCACTGCAATTCTTCACATGACATCTTACAAAACTTCAGCTGAAATGGCGAAAGAGCTCGGTCCATTTCCGGGTTATGAAGTAAATAAAGAAAAAATGCTCCGCGTAATCAGGAATCACAGAAGAGCTTCGTATAATGTTCACAACAATGAGTATGAAGGTTTATCAATCCCCCCTGCCGGCATTAATAAAAAATTCTGTCCGGATGATTTACTGCTCGCCGCAAGGAAAGTTTCTGACGAAGCACTTGAACTCGGAGAAGAATACGGATACAGGAATGCACAGGTGACGGTGATTGCTCCGACGGGAACAATCGGACTCCTTATGGATTGCGATACGACAGGTGTTGAACCGGATTTTGCACTCGTGAAATTTAAAAAGCTTGCAGGAGGCGGATATTTTAAGATTATTAACGAATCCGTTCCTTTTGCTCTAAAAAAACTTAATTATACAAATAGCGAAATTGAAGATATTATAAAACATACCAAAGGGAATGGATCGTTGATAGGATCCCCCCATATTAATCCCCAGACCCTGACTGAAAAAGGATTTACAATGGAGGCGATAAAGCTGATTGAAAAATCACTTCCTGCGGTTTTTGATATTAACTTTGCATTCAATAAATGGACACTCGGAGCGGGTTTCTGCAAGAATGTCCTGGGGTTCAGCGATGAACATCTCGATGACCCGAATTTCAATATTCTTAAAGGTTTGGAATTTACTAAAGAGCAGATTGATGAAGCAAATGATTATATTTGCGGAACGATGACCATTGAAGGCGCCCCTCATCTTAAGACCAAGCATTATCCTATTTTCGACTGTGCAAATAAATGCGGAAAAAAAGGAACAAGATATATTCTTTCCGATGCACATATTAGAATGATGTCCGTTGCCCAGCCGTTTATTTCAGGCGCAATATCCAAGACGATAAATCTCCCGAACAATGCAACTGTTGACGATATGAAGAATTCATATATGCTTTCCTGGTCACTTGGATTAAAAGCGAACGCTTTATACCGCGACGGATCTAAATTATCACAGCCGCTGAATAGCATTACCGACGATGAGATTTTCGAAGGCGAAGATGCACAGGGGGATAAATCAGAACCAATGACGCAAAGCAGCGATATAGTAAAAGTAGCAGAAAGAATAATTCACAGATATATTGCAAAGAGAAGGAAACTTCCTTTCAGAAGAAAAGGATATACACAAAAAGCAAAAATAGGGAATCACTCGGTTTACCTGAGAACAGGCGAATATGACAACGGGCAACTCGGCGAAATATTTATTGATATGCACAGGGAAGGAGCGGCATTCAGAAGTTTGATGAACTGCTTTGCAATATCAATATCTCTTGGTTTACAGCACGGTGTTCCCCTTGAAGAGTTTGTAGATGCGTTCGTTTTTACACGCTTCGAGCCGAATGGAATTATCGTAGGAAATTCCAATATCAAAATGACTACTTCCATCATAGATTACATCTTCAGGGAACTCGCTGTAACTTATCTCGCGAGAAACGATCTTGCTCATATTGATCCGGACGAAGTGAATACGAGCCCGATTGATTCTATCACACAAAAAGAAGAAGAGATTGAATTTGACGAAGAAGAAATTTACAGTGAAAGGATTATTGAAGAAGTTGTTACCAAACCTTCTAAAGGGAAAATAACATCGGCACCGGTTAAGTCATCTATAAAAATTACTGCAACACCGGTGAAAAAGAATGAAAAGGACAGGATTAAAGAAGCAAAATTAAAAGGATACACTGGCGATATATGTCAGACGTGCGGACAGGCAACAATGGTCAGGAACGGAACCTGTCAGAAATGCATGACCTGCGGCGAAACGAGCGGATGCTCATAAAATATTTATTAACAATAATCTTGCAAGCGGCTGTCCTACAAATTTTAGGATAGCCCCTTTTTTATTAAAACAGACTTGAAAATAGAAATTTTACTTTATACTTTCAAAGTACAGTATATTTAAAAATGAAAAAAAACAAATCAATATTTGTTATTATTTTAATATTTTTAAGTATTACAAATATTCTTTCACTTCATTCCCAGCATAAAGTAAAAGCAATTCATAAATATAACATTGCAGCAAACACTAAATACGTTTACCCAAAAGATACTCTCGTTGCCCAGAAGCTACATTGGTGGCAAGGTCTTAAATTCGGATTAATGATGCATTGGGGAATTTACAGCGTAAATAATCTTACTGAATCTTGGACTTTATGTAACGAAGATTATGAATGGAATTTAAGGATAGGTCCGCACGGAAATAATTATTACGATTATAGACTATGGTACCAAAATGCTCAAACCCAGTTTAATCCCGTTTTGTTTAATCCAAATAAATGGGTTAATGCAGCACAGAATGCAGGTATGCGTTATGTTGTTTTTACCACAAAACATCATGATGGATTTTGTATGTTTAACACTAACTCTACCGATTATTGCGTCACTAACCCAAAAACTCCTTTTAGTCAAGATCCTCGTGCCAACATTGCGTTAGAGGTGTTTAATGCATTTAGAAACCAGGGGTTTGGTATTGGCGCTTATTTTTCCAAACCGGATTGGCACAGCAATTATTATTGGTGGGAATATTTTGCGACTCCGGATAGGAATGTAAATTACTCTATCACAAAATATCCGCAAAGATGGAATAATTTCAAAAGCTACACATTTACACAATTGGACGAAATCACCAAGAATTTTGGAAGAATGGATATTCTATGGCTTGACGGATCATGGGTTAATCCAGGCAATAACGGTCAGGATATTAATATGTCTCAGATAGTTTCAAATGCCAGACAAAATCAACCGGGAATGTTAGTTGTGAATAGAGGTTGCGGTGATTTTGAAGATTATAGAACTCCGGAACAGGAAATACCGGAAACGCCGCCGAATTACCCCTGGGAAACTTGTATGACTATGGGAAATTGGTGGTCGGGAATTCCGGGAGATAATTTCAAATCTGCTAACACACTTATACATAATCTTATTGAAATAGTTTCAAAAGGGGGGAATTATTTATTAAACATAGGTGTAAACGGGCAGGGAGATTGGGATACCGCTGCATATAACAGACTTTCTCAAATTGCAGATTGGATGAATATTAATGACTCTGCAATATATAATACTAAACCTGTTTATCCTTACAAAGAATCTAATATGTGTTTTACTCAAAAAGGCGATACAAATTTTGTTTTGTATCTTGTTAGCGATACGCAAACGGTAATGCCTTCCATAATTAAATGGAAATCTTTGATTCCAATGAGCGGCAAACAAATTTATTTACTTGGATATAATCAACCCCTTAATTGGCAAATGGATGGAAACGGGTATGTAAATGTTTATATCCCAATCCAGTTACAATATAATCCACCTTGCAAACATGCTTATGTATTTCGTTTTGATGAAAATGTTTTATATGCACCTGTTATTGGAGATTTTTCCATCCCGGTAGAATTTAAATTATATTCAAATTATCCAAACCCCTTCAACCCAAAAACGGAAATAACTTTTGATGTTCCTAAATCGGAAAGAATTTCAATAACAATTTTCGACGTGACAGGTAAAGAAGTTACAAAATTAATAAATAACGAATATAAAGTTGCAGGAAAGTATGTAATCGCTTTTGATGGAACAAATCTAACAAGCGGGACGTATTTCTGTAAAATGGATGCAGGAAATTTTTCTGCCACTACTAAAATGGCATTAATCAAATAAGTAATAACAAATAAAATTTATGCAGGACATGCGGACAGGCAACAATGGTCAGGAACGGAACCTGTCAGAAATGCATGACCTGCGGCGAAATGAGCGGATGCTCATAATTTTTTTAAATTAAAAATATAACGGAGAATATTTTATGTCAGATGATAAAAGTATGCGTCTCAAGTCACTTGAGATAGCATTGGAACAAATTGAAAAAGACCACGGAAAGGGTTCAATCATGCGTCTTGGGGATAAGCCCTCGGCTAAGATAGACGTAATTTCAACGGGCTCTATATCGCTTGATGCGGCACTCGGTATAGGCGGGATTCCGAGAGGAAGGATAATAGAAATTTATGGACCTGAATCTTCCGGGAAAACGACAGTTTGCCTTCATATTATTGCGGAAGCACAGAAAAACGGCGGGCTTGCGGCTTTTATAGATACCGAACACGCACTCGATACTAATTATGCACACAAGCTCGGAGTGGATGTCGCGAATCTTTTGATATCACAACCGGAGTATGGCGAGCAGGCGCTTGAAATTTGCGAGACGCTCGTAAGAAGCAATGCACTCGATGTTATTGTGATCGACTCTGTAGCCGCATTGACTCCCAGGGCAGAGATAGAAGGCGAAATGGGTGATGCGGTAATGGGTATGCAGGCAAGATTAATGTCACAGGCTTTAAGAAAACTCACCGCCGCAGTTTCCAAATCAAATGTAAGTTTGATTTTCACAAACCAGTTAAGGGAAAAAATCGGCGTGATGTTCGGCAGTCCCGAAACCACGACAGGCGGCAAAGCCCTTAAATTCTATGCATCAATCAGATTGGATATAAGGAGAATTGGTGCAATAAAAGACGGAACAGAAACAATTGGCAACAGAACAAAAGTAAAAGTTGTAAAGAATAAAGTTGCTCCGCCTTTCAGGGAAGTAGAGTTTGATATTTTATATAACGAAGGTATATCCAAGCTCGGAGATTTGGTTGATATTGCCGTGAACAAGGACATAATCAAGAAAACAGGTGCGTGGTTCAATTATTCTGAAAACAGGGTTCAGGGCAGAGACGGTATGAAAAAACTGCTTGCAGAAGATACAGCATTGCAGGCAAAATTACTTTCACAGGTGAAAGATTTGCTTGGGATGAATGGTTTGCCTCCGGTTTCAGATATAAAAGATGAAACCGTTCCTGCACCGGTCAAGGAAAAGAAATCCAGGTAAAATTATATTTTTTGTTTTCATAAAAACTGTTAACATTATTTGTTAACAGTTTTTTTATTTTCTGTAAACCCGGAGATTACGTTCGAAAATGTGTAAATTAATAAAGAAAATAATTCCTATTTCTTGTCCCCCTTTAATAAAGGGGGGTGGTGGGTTTATATAATAATTATTTTAATTTATATACGATTCTGAACTCCAACAACCAAAAAATCTAAACCGAATGCTAATCACAAAAATAGAAAAGCAAAAAAAGAGAAGGGGAAGATACAGTATATTCCTCGACAATGAATTTGGATTTGGGATTACCGACAACACGCTTTTAAAATTCGGACTCAGAAAAAATGATGAATTAACTGAACAAAAAATTGACGAAATAAAAAACTACGATGAATTCGATTATGCAAAAAAATATTCCTTTGATCTGCTTTCCAGAAGTCCAAAGAGTGAAAAGGAAATCCGGACAAAATTAAAACAGAAAAAGATTAGTGATAGTAATATTATCAAAGTAATTGATGCGTTAAAAGAATTAAAATTTCTTGATGATGTAAATTATGCAAAACTATTCGTGGAGAGCAAATTACGTAATAATCCCGTGGGAAAAGCCGTTATAAAAAACAAATTAAGAGAAAAAGGAATCAGCAAAGAACTTATCGAAGAATCTATCGAGAATTTTTATGATGATGCAGTGGAAGAAAAAAAAGCCGAAAGCATTTTGCTTAAATATATGAAAAAGAAAACCGGGGATGATTACTACACATTGAAACGCAAATGCTTCCAGCACCTTGTCTCAAAAGGATTTGACTTTGACTTAGTAAATGAATTACTGAGAAAGCATTTAGAAAAATTCTAAAACTCATCAGATGACTACTCTTTAACCTGTCCCGACCTTGTCGGGATCATCCGATAAGTAAATAAACTTTAATTTTATTTTACGTTGGCGTCGGGTTGCATAACCCCTTGAATGTTACCGTCGGGATCCTTGAAATACGCAAACCATCCTATTGTGGGAATAGGCATTTTTTCAAATACTTCTCCCCCGTTTGCTTTAATAACCTCAATTATTTCATCAAGGTTTCCTACTCCAATGGTATTAACCACGCTCATATTATAACCGGATTTTTTAGTGAGAGCGCCTTCAATTCCCATTTCATCTTTGGGTCCTGACTGGGTCATATAATAAGGCATATCGCCCCATTGCTGAAACTTCCATCCGAAAACATTTGAATAAAAACTTTTTGCTTTTTCAAAATTATCCGAAGGGATTTCGAAATGAACTACTTTAGACATAATTGAATGTTTTTTAAGTTTTAAAATATTTTTTTATACATGTGGCAATACGGCATCTTACCGGTTTTCTCGTAATATTTTTGATGGTAATCTTCCGCTTTCCAGAATGTTGCTGTCTTTGTTACGTTTGTTGCTACTTTAAAGCCTTTATCTGTTAGTATTTGAATCAGTTTGTTAGATATTTCTTTTTGTTTATCGTTAAGGTAAAATATTTCCGTGCGGTATTGCTCTCCTATATCCGGACCCTGACGGTCAACCTGTGTAAAGTCGTGAATTTCAAAAAAAAGTTTTGCAAGTTCTTCAAAAGAAGTTTGTGTCGAATCGAACGTAACTTCAATTGCTTCTGCATGATGGGTTTTACCTGAACAAACTTCCTCATAAGTGGGGTTATCTTTGTTTCCGCCGGTATATCCTACCTGCGTTGATATCACCCCTTTTGTCTTCTGAAAGTAATGCTCTACTCCCCAGAAGCATCCTCCTGTAAAAATTGCTTTTTCCATATTTTCTGTCTTTGGCTCGGGAATAAATTTTAATGAAATCGAATTTACGCAATGACGTGTATCTTTGGAGGTAAGTCCTTCTCCGGTAAATACATGACCAAGATGTGCTCCGCAGTTATTGCAAATAATTTCAGTCCTCATCCCATCGGGGTCGGGAATCCGTTTCACGGCACCGGGAATTTCATCATCGAAACTCGGCCATCCGCATCCGGAGTCGAATTTATCACCGGATTTGTACAAAGGTGCATTGCATCTTCTACAAATGTACGTCCCTTTTTCGTGGAAGTTGTCATACTCTCCGGTAAAGGGTCTTTCGGTACCTTTGTTTATAATTACGTTTTCCTCTTCAGGAGTTAATTTGTTGTAGTTCATACTGTCCTTTGATGTATTTTTATTTGATGTTAAAACTCTCTGCTGCATACAGCCGTTTATTGATGCCGAAAGCATAAACAGAGCGATTAATAAAATTTTTTTCAGGGCTTCTGAAAAAAATATTGAATTCAATTTTGCTTTCATTTTTATAATTATAAGAACAAAGAATTTCCGTATTAAGTTTAAAAATTAACTTATTCAGAATCTGGTTTTCCCCTATGTCTCCACTCTCCAGTCGAATATCCTAGCTATCCCGACCTTTCTGGGGCTTGTCGGAAATTAGAAAACAGCTTTGCATCTAAACAATGGAAAGTATGAATCTGATATTATGTTTTTTTCTCAATAGAAATTAAAATTTAGAAGAATTAAATTCTTTTATGAAAAAATTATTACTTTATACATTATTATTCATTTTGTTCCTTTCGAATGCGGTACTTCCGCAGCCGAAGGTTGATTTAAAACTTTCAGGATTATCTTTTATTAACGGGGATGATCTTATTAAAAATATTGAATATTTTGCTTCTGAAGAACTTCAGGGCAGACTTGCAGGGAGCGAAGGATATTACAAAGCGGCAAATTATGCGGCTGATATTTTTTCTAAACTCGGATTAACACCCCTTCCGGGCAATTCTTATTTCCAGAAATTTAATATCGAATACAACGAAATCAAATCCCCGTGCAGGTTTTATTTGTATAAAAATAACGGTGAGATTATAAATTACAAACTCGGAAATGACTTCGTTTGCAGAGGTTTTACTGGTTCCGGAAAATTTGAAGCACCTGTTGTTTTTTGCGGATATGGAATGGCTGATGAGAAATTAAATTATGATGATTATAAAGATATTGATGTAAACGGAAAAATCGTGATAATATTTAAGCAGGATTGTTCCTGGAATCAGGGTAACCCTGGAAATGGTAACCTTCGGTATAAAGCATCTCTTGCCGCAAAGCACGGTGCAAAAGCCATGATTTTTGTTTCAAAACCAAACGATAAAAATCCGCAAAAACCAATAGGAAGCGTAATGGATGGTGCCGGTGAACATCTTGCAGATTTTCCGATGATACATATTGATTTACAGGTTGCGGATGAATTATTTAAAGGGACCGGATATTCAATCAATGATTTGCAAACAAAAATTGATGAGGATAAAAAACCCGTTTCTTTAAATATAAACCAAAAAGCAGGAATCGAAATAACAGCAGAATATTCCAAGGATAAGGAAACGGTAAATATTGTCGGCTTGCTTGAAGGAAGCGACCCCGTTTTAAAAGGCGAATATGTTATAATAGGTGCGCATCTTGACCACGTCGGAAATCAAGCAGGCGAGATTTATTTCCCGGGAGCAAACGACAATGCCTCCGGCTCTTCTGCCGTGATTGAAGTTGCAAAGGCATTCGTAAATTCAGGGGTAAAACCCAAACGCTCAATAGTTTTCATTTTGTTTTCAAGCGAAGAAGCAGGCCTCTTAGGAGCTCAGTATTATGCCGATAATCCCGTTTACCCGCTCGATAATACCGTGGCAATGTTCAATCTTGACTGCATAGCTTACGGAGACAGCATAAGAATAGGCAATGGCGAAAGTGCACCGGAATTGTACCGGTTCGCTGTGAAAAACAATTCCGAATTTATTAATCAAATGGTCGAAGGAACCTGGAAGGGCGGCGGTGCTGATGCTACACCTTTTCACAATAAAGGCGTACCGTGTTTGTATTTCGTAACAACCAACAGTTATGACCATTTACATTTAATGAGTGACAAAGTTGAGACCCTGAATAAAAGATTATATGAAAAGATAACGAAACTTGCATACCTGACACTTTTTGATATTGCAAATGGTGAATATAGCAGGGAAGAAGTGAAAAAATAAGTAAAGGAATCGAAAGCCCAAAATCAGACATCGAAAGTCATAAAGCTTTTTGTAAATCGGATATCATCCAACCCCAAAAGTTCTAAATATAACGAGAACTAATTATCATTTTGATAATACATCGCTATAAGAATTAAAAATAACAATTAGTTGTTTGAATTTGAAACCGGATTTTAGGAAGGAGGAGAAACTGCGTTGTCATTGCATTGGGAATTATGTTGTTATCCTGTGAGAAAACTTTAAAAACTCACAGTGTATAACCAACGCAGTATCTCCTGGAAATAAAACGTTATTTTAAAGAAAACAATGTAATATCTCCTTAAAAAAGAAGGGGGAGAAGTCGTATTGTATTAATCTTTTCAGATATCTATCGCTGCAAGAAAACTTTAAAACTCACAGCGAAAAATTCGACTTCTCCCGGGGGATACTCTTTAGAACTAAAAATTGTTTAGATGTAAAACTTTATCCTGAAGGAGGAAATCATCTAAGAATTTTATTATTTAAGAACTTTTTATTTAAATTTTCTTTCATACAAAATTATTAAGATTCCTTTGTTTATCAAACGAATATGCAACGAACAGCCAATATGTGCGACAAGCGATAAAATATAGCGACAAACGAAACACTCTGTGTTCTCTTTTTAAATTTTGTATTAAAAAAACATTAAAAAATTATTAATACCTGCAAATTATACATCTTCTATCAAATATTATTGAGTTTTGAATATCATTCATTATGATTAATTTCACTCATAATTTTTCTCCTCGGTGTGATAATAAATATAATATTAAGAATTTCAAATTCGATAAATCATACTTATAAAAACATTTTATTTTTATTGTGAAAAAATCATTTCTCATATTAATTCTTTTTCTCTTTTCCGTAAACCTTGCTTCTTCTCAGGAGTTGAGAAGAAAGGGTTTTTTTGGTGTGACCGGTGTGGATATGAATGATTCAATATCATCATCACTTGGGTTGAATGCCCGGAAAGGATATCTTGTAAAAACTATCCTCCCTAATTCCACTGCGTCTTTACTAAATATAAAAGAAAATGACATTTTAATTAAGATATCAAAGCAGGAAATTAAGGAAGCAAAAAACATTTCGGGAATATTTAAAAACTTCAGAGAAGGTGATGATATAAGTGTAAATATCATAAGAGAAAAAAATCAAATTACTTTAAACGGCAAAGTCGCCCCTAAGCCATACGAGATATACGAAAATTCGGAAGTGATTTATGGACAGACTTCTTTTAAAGGAGGGTATCTCCGGACAATAATCACAAAACCAAAACAGGAAGGCAAACATCCCGCAATATTTTTTATCCCCGGATATACATGTATGACATTGGATAATCTTGGAAATCATCCTTACGGTCAATTGTTCAAAGGATTGGTAGATAAAGGTTATGTGCTGATGCGTGTGGAGAAGCCGGGAATGGGCGACTGCGACGATACTCCTGACTGCTTTGAAGCCGATCTTTACACAGAGATAGAAGCGTTTGAAAAAGGATATGAAAAAATGTTAGAATATGATTTTGTTGATAAAGACAATATTTTTATCATAGGTCATTCGCTCGGAGGAATTGAAGCACCCGTAATTGCACCGAAGTATAAGCCAAAAGGTGTAATTGTTTACGGAACAGGTGTTAAAACCTGGTATGAATATCTGCTGGAGATGTTTCGTTTTCAGAATCCGCTCACGGGAATAAGTTATATCGATAACGAAAAGAACATTCAGGCGATGATACCGCTCTTGTATAATTATTTGATTGAAAAGAAAACTCCGGAAGAGTTATCGGTAAATCCTGATTATAAAAAGATGATGGAAACTGATATGCAGTACGATGGCAGTACTCAAATCTGGACGAGGGATTACCATTACTGGCAGCAGATTCAGGATGTAAATCTAACGGATTATTGGGCAAGTATTAAATCGAATGTTTTAGTTATATGGGGTGAGTTCGATTTTGAAGCATTTTCAAGATTTGATCATGAGTCTATAATTGAAATTGTAAACCAGAATAATCCCGGGAAGGGAACCTTTATTATGCTGGAAAAGACTGATCACGCATTTGCTATTGTAGATAGTTATAAACAAGATGCCGATTTGATGCAATCAGGACAGTATTCAAAATATATAAGGGAGAATTTCAACGGGAAACTAATTGAAGAAATAGATAACTGGATAAAATTAATAATTAAATAAATTTAAATATTTTTTATGAAAACACTCATTACTTTATTATTAACAATTATAACTTTATTTATTATGCAAGAAGTTTATCCGCAGGATAAGACCGGTTTTATAGACAAAGAAACGACTTCAAAAGTAAAACAATCGTTAATAGATAAATATGGCGAAAAAGCCAGGTTCAGAATAGAAAGGGGAGTGGAACAGACGGCAAATCTTTGGCGTGAAGGGGACGGAACAAAAGATGAATTTATTAAATTTTGCACGGAGAATTTTACGGGAGATGATACCGCAATTGAAAAACTATTTCAGAGAGCGGAATATTACAACGAGATTCTGACGGGTTATTTTTCGGAAATGTCAATGGGTTTAAAGCAATATCTTGATCTCGATTGGGGAGAAATTCAGCCTGTCGACCTAAAAATGGGAGGCTTTGACCCGGCTGCTCATTTGACCGAGGATTTATTCTCAAATAAATTTGCCTTCAGTATCGTTCTGAATTTCCCGAAATATTCACTTGAAGAAAAAGTTATTTTGGGAAGCAAGTGGAACCGGCTTGAATGGGCTTATGCAAGACTCGGAAACCGTTTTCAGACCAGAATACCTGCAGATATAAATCAAAAGTTAACCGAAACTTTAACTGATGCTGATCATTACATTTCCGAATACAATATTCTGATGGGTTCTCTTGTTGACCGAGATATGAAGACATATTTTCCCTCCGATATGAAACTTATAAGTCACTGGGGATTGCGTGATGAGCTGAAAGTGCATTACGGGAATACTTCGGAACTTTTAAAGCAAAAAATGATTTACGAAGTAATGAAGAGAATTATAAATCAGGATATCCCCTCAAGCATAATTAATTCAAATAAATATCAATGGAATCCTTATGAAAATAAAATTTATGACAACGGAAAAGAAGCTGCCTTCGCTTCCGAACCAGACACGAGATATGCAAAACTTCTTAGCGTTTTTAAAGCAATGCAACTGATTGACCCGTATTATCCGGATTTGAATACGCATATCCTAAAGAGTTTTGAGTCAGAAAGGGAAGTGGCAGAAAAAGATGTCGAAAAGATTTTCGACGAATTATTATCTTCGCCGCAGGTTAAAAAAGTAGCTGATTTTATAAAGAAGCGTCTCGGCAGGGATCTCGAACCGTTTGATATTTGGTACACCGGATTTAAAAGCAGGGCAAACATTAACGAAGAAGAACTTGATAAAATAACAAAGGCAAAATATCCGACACCGGAAGCATTCGAAAAAGATATAATAAATATTTTGCTTAAACTTGGTTTTCCGCAGTCAGATGCAGAGTATATTTCCGAAAAAATAACCGTTAACCCGGCACGCGGCTCGGGACAAGCACTTGGAACAGTACTCAGGAAATTCAAATCCCATCTCAGAACGAGGGTAATGAAAGACGGAATGAACTATAAAGGATACAATATAGCGGTTCACGAACTCGGACATAATGTGGAGCAGACACTAACACTTTATAAAATGGATTACTACTCTCTGATAGGTGTTCCGAATACGAGTTTTACAGAAGCATTTGCATTCCTGTTCCAGAGGCGTGATCTTGAATTACTGGGGATAAAAAATGAAGATTCTAAAGCCAAAGACTTGGAAATACTTGATAATTTCTGGGATGCTTATGAAATAATGGGTGTGTCTTTAATGGATATGAAGGTCTGGAACTGGATGTATAAAAATCCGTCTGCATCGCCGTCAGAACTGAAAACAGCAGTAGTATCAATAGCCAAAGATGTCTGGAATAAATATTACGCAGAAGTATTTGGTAGTAAAGACGAGGTAATATTTGCCATCTATTCTCATATGATTGATGCTGCTTTGTATCTACCGAATTATGCATTTGGGCATTTAATCGAATTCCAGATTAAAGATTATCTAAAAGATAAAGAGCTCGGACCCGAAATGATGAGAATGTGTGCATCGGGTAATATTATTCCCCAGCAGTGGATGAAGAATGCCGTTGGAATGGAAATCTCTGCCAAACCAATGCTCAAAGCTGTTGACGAAGTAATGGAAAGAATGAAGTAGAGTCATTTGAATCTCTTTTCCCATTATTTACGAATCGAGATTCGTAAACAGTTGGACTTAAAAGATTGCACGAAAGCCATGAAGTTTCCCCGCCGTTTACGGCGGGGTACATATCTGACCTGGAATCGGGCTTTAGCCCAAATGGAAATTCGATAATTAGGGTTTTTAAAAGTTGAATCGTTCCCTATCGTTCCCCTACACGGAAGGCTCCGGCGGTGGAACGCAGCTAACGCTTTTTCTCCGTTTTTTGTTTTCTATTAATGAGGTAAATTAATATATGAAATCGAAAAAGGATAAAGTGAAAATCATTACTCTCGGCTGTTCAAAGAATCTCGTTGATAGCGAATTCATTATGGCTCAGTTGAATTCAAATGATATAGAAATAGTCGAAGATGAAAATAAATGCAATACCGTTATCATTAATACCTGCGGATTTATAGAGTCTGCCAAACAGGAATCAATAGATACAATCCTTAAGTCCGTCGAAAATAAAAGGAAAGGTAAAATCAAGAACCTTTTTGTTGCCGGCTGCCTCTCTGACAGGTATAAACCCGAACTTGAAAAAGATATTCCGGAAGTTGATAAATATTTCGGTGCAACGGATAAAAAACAAACGGTAATCTCGATTTTAAAAGAACTCGGAGTTGATTATAAAAAAGAACTGCTCGGCGAAAGAATGGTAACAACACCAGGACATTTTGCGTATCTTAAAATAAGTGAAGGTTGCGATAATCCCTGTTCTTTCTGTGCAATCCCGATAATGAGAGGCGGACACGTATCCAAACCTTTTAATGAGATTATGGTAGAAGCTCAAAAACTTGCCTCTAAAGGGGTTAAGGAACTTATCCTTATCGGACAGGATACTACTTATTGGGGGCTTGATATTGAAAATAAAAGAAATCTCTCAAAACTTATTAATTCGATTTCTGAAATCAACGGAATTGAATGGATAAGACTTATGTATGCTTATCCTTCGAGGTTTCCGATGGATTTGATAGAGGTGATGCGCGATAATGACAAAGTATGTAAATATATAGATATACCCATTCAGCATATTTCGGATAATGTTCTTAAATCAATGCGCCGGGGAATTACAAAAAAGAGTCTTATAAATTTACTCAATACTCTACGGAAGGAAATTCCCGGAATCGCCATAAGAACAACGCTTCTCACGGGTTATCCCTCTGAATCGGAAAAAGATTTTATCGAACTTCTGGATTTCGTGAAAGAGTTCGGATTTGACCGCCTTGGAGTCTTTCCGTATTCTCACGAAGACGGCACTAATGCGGCAGCACTTAAAGATACTGTTCCGCAAAAAGAAAAATTGCTGAGGCAGAAACTTCTTTTGGAAGCACAAAAAGAAATTTCTCTTATGCTCAATCAGAAATCCGTAAATAAGGTCTTAAAAGTTTTGATTGATAGAGTCGAAAATGATTATTACATTGGTAGGACGTATAAAGATGCTCCTGAAATTGATAACGAAGTGTATGTTGATAAAGATAAAAAAGCAGTCGCAGGTAATTTTTACAATATAAAGATTTATGATTTTGAAGAGTTTGATATCTTCGGCTCGATAGACAACAAAAAATAACTTAAATTGTTTTTATGAAAGGTTTTTGACATGAAAAATTTTAAAACATATGCATTTTTATTCATCGCCATATTGTTTTCGGCGGGTATATGGGCGCAGAACGATAAAGATGCTTTACTGAAAATTCCGGAGAAAAAATTATTTTTTATTGATCCGCTGGTTTTTTACGGAAAGGATTCTTCCCGCGGAAGACTGGATTTGTATATCGAAATTCCTCTTTCAAATCTTCAGTTCAAAAAAAATCAGAACGATAACACTTTCAATGCAGCAGTTGACTATAGTGTGGTTGTATTGAATTCCGCAAAAGAAGTTGTTGTAAATAACACATATACTGAACTTATTAAAAATACAAAAGACGAACAAAAAAATGTAAGCGAAGGCTCCGACTTTATTGTTAAGCAATATCTTCTTTTACCCGGATATTATACGCTGAATTTTTCCATGAGGGAGAAACTCGGAACACTTGAGTCTGCACAGGAAATAAGTTTCGAAGTTAAGGATTTTAGCACAAAAGAATTTGTTTTCAGCGATTTGATGATAGTTTCGGATTACAAAGAAAATGAAGCAGGCAAGAAAAGCATTACCCCTCTTATAAATAATAACATCGGAAACCTCAAGGAATTCTTTCTCTTTTTCGAGATTTATTACAACAGGGATCTGCCTTTCCCCGCGGAATTCAGCTACCGCATCATAAAAGATAAAGAAAAAACAGTTGTAGAAGGTAACTTTAATTATGTTCTGCAAAACGGTGAAAATAAAAAAATTGAAAAAATACCGACTGATAATTTTTCAATGGGTGATTTCACGATCGAGATTGTCAATAAAACACACACAGATATAGTAGCAAGTAAAAATTTCATTTTCAAGTGGGGAGATCTTCCCGTTTCCCTGAAAGACCTTGATGAAGCAATTGATGAGATGCAGTATATAGCCTCGGACGATGATCTGGATTATATTAAAGCGGCAAAGACCAATGCAGAAAAAGAACAGAGGTTCATTAAATTCTGGAGGGATAATGACCCCTCTCCGAATACGCCGCGTAATGAACTTATGATCGCATATTACAACCGCGTAAAAATTGCAAATGATAGATATACACAATACTATAAAAAAGGATGGAAATCCGATATGGGCATGGTGTATATAATCTATGGCGAACCGGGTAATATAGAAAGGCATCTTTACAGCGATTATGAAAAGCCATATGAAATATGGGATTACTACGATATTCAGAAAAGATTTGTTTTCGTAGATGATTCCGGCTTCGGTGATTACCGGCTCATTACGCCCATCTGGGACAAGAAGGCTACAAGGTTATAAGAAAAAGTCAAAAGGCAAAAAAGTTAAAGCGTTTCGTTTTTCAACAAATACCGAAAACAATTGGAATTTCAACGCATAAAATCAAAGCTGTAAGTGTAGATACAGTTTGGGGAGTAAGAGGTAATATTTATAATAATGGTTATAGGGGTATAATATATAAAACTACAAATGGTGGTCTTAACTGGGGATATCAAGTTCCTTTAAATAATAATAACATAGGAGGGTATGAATTAATTTCATTTGGTATCAAATGATACTAACTAAAAATAACGATAATTATTTAATCAGAATTCCCGATCTGTCCCGATTCGTCGGGATAACGAGGTGTATCGGGAATTTGTTTGAAATGAGTTTAAAGTAAAAAGTTTAAAAACACACATGTAAATTTTTTTAGATAAAATAAACACGCTATGAAAACAAAATTATTCTTTTTAGCAATCGGGATTGCAATATTAACGATTTCCCTCATTGTAAAACCCGATACAAATATCATTAATGGAACGGTGAGTAAAACTGAAAACACTGTGTATGATATCATTCCTTTTATACTTGGAGTATATAACAATGGTGAGGAAACTATTGATAATAATTCCCAAAACAGAAAGATATTTACTGATATATTAAATCTGAATTTGTGGCATAAATTTTCGGAACGAAAAGGTGGATCCGGGAAACGTGATTATCAAATTAATCAGGGATGGACATCAGAGGATGCTCTGTATTATCCTGATGGTACTAATAATCTGATTAATTCGGTAACTAATATACTTGAAGCAAACGGAAGCAGCTTAAGAACCTTGATGCAAAGACCAAAAACGGAATGGTTATTCTTTGCGCAAAGAAGTGACTATCAGTGCGTAGATAGGAATTTTCTTGCAAATCCTGATTTCTGGTTTTATACATACAGCTTTCCCGAACATAAAGGAACAGATATTACAGATAATTCAAATTATGGAAATGGAGTAAAAGTCAGATATTGCCGTGCAGCATATCCGGATGGCAGAGATTCCGGATATGTAGTAAAAAATTTAATTTCGAACAGAGAACAAATAAATACGGGCAATCCCGGTCACGGGTATCCATATCCCGGATTTGGAGACGGGCAGTTTGCCTGGTATGTGAAGCCGAGGATAAGAATAGATCCGTCATTTGCAGCTAATTCGGCTAACAATGATATAAAAGTATGCAGGATAGAAGTATTTAATTACGAAGGAGATAAAATTGGAGGAAGAGATATAAAAGTAAAAAATTTTATAGATGGAAATACTCTTTTATATAATGGAAATTATTTGGAAACTTATTTTGATTATCAGACCGATACAGCCAATATGATAATTCCCAGCGGCTGGAAATTTAATCCTAACGACAGAAATTGGGTCACACGAAACAAAACCTGTAAAGTTGACTTTCGCGTTTATTGGTACGGCAAATGTGATATGTGGATAAATTACGTTAGAGTGGATGATGACAGAGCAAATAGACTTTTTAAGGATGGTGGTGATGCGGAATATGAAGCAATGATACAAATGGAAGCCCGCCATGCAAATTATAATAATTCGCCATTGATGTTTTATATTGATGAGTTTGAATTCAATCACATACCTGCGATAACATACGTAATGAAAAAGTTACAGCAATATGGCGGCTCTGATAAACCCCCATTCGTTCTTGCAACAAATAACACAGCCGGTCCGGGCCAATGGTACGAACTGCATCTGCCTCCGGGGGATACCCTTTCTCTTTCGCATTTCAAAAGATACTGTCTTGACAGTTGTAAAATTGCATTATATGGATTTAGCAATACATATCCTTTTACAGCGAAGTCGAATAATAATTCTTCTTACATCCCTTCAACTCTTCCTATTACATCAAGTCCTTATAATTATGCTGATGTCGTATCGCCCGTACTGTATGAAAATTGGCTTCAAGTCCATATTGATAAAGAAGGTTTTATTGACGATTGTAAGAAATTACAATACATTGCAAGCCTTAAATCCGGACTAAATACGTTTTTTTCGATTCAGGCTTATTCAGAAATTCATACTGATATTACAAATGGGAATACCGGAACCCGTGAAACGACTAATGAAGAAATAAATATGATGGTAAATACTGCATTAAGTTATGGGTCTAAGGGAATAATTTATTACTGGTGGGGAGGTTTTGGAGAAAGTGCTAATGGTTCTGTTGATAAAGAAGGTTTTAGTATCAGTTTAGCAAATAGACTTGGTAATAGTGCATCTCTCACACCGAGATACTTAAATTTTTTCGGACAGGAGAAATGGAAATTTATAGTTCAAATAAACAACATATTGAAAAAATTGGCACCGACATTAATAAAATTCAGTTCCGGGGACACAAAATCGTTCATATATAGAACGGAAAGAAGCGATTTAATTACAAACACATATTTCGCAGATGTTTTTACATATAAACCGGATATAAAAAATGTAAATATACCTTCTATAAATCCTGAAAGCCTAAATGAACGATACCTGCAGGTAGGTACTTTCCGAAATCCCGATGAACAAAACTCAAGATATTTTATGATAGTAAACAGGCGGTGTTCTCCATTTTATGATAAAAATGGAGAATATGGCGGCGGTAGATATATATCAGTACAATTTAATTCTAATTCATCGGAGATTAATCAATTCAATAACTGGAAAATATATAATGTGGAAAACGATTCATTGTTATTAACTTTTAACATAAGAAATAACCCCGTTGTAGATTTAAGTTGGTTTATGCCCGGCGAAGGAAAGTTATTCAAACTTGTACCGGCGATGTAGAAAGGGCAATTATTAATTGTCAATATAGTTTCTTCCTCTTGTTCAAATATCCCAGAAGTGCTTTATCAAAAGTAGTCTCGGTTGAGAGCAGCACATAATCTATGTCATTGTTCCTGCATTCACGCCTGTAATTTTCAACAAATTCCTTCATTGCCTCCTTGTAAGATTTTTGTATCGCAAATGGCTGCGAGAACATTTCTTCCTTCGTTTCCATATCGACAAGCGTTACGGGACTGCCCTCGATAAAACTCAATTCCACAGGGTCAACCACCTGAAATATTATAACTTCATTTTTATTATAGCGGAAGTGCTTTAGTGCATTAATCACTTCTTCCTGCTTATCAAATAAATCGCTTATTATTATCACAAGACCGCGGCGTTTTATTCTTTCTGCAATCTCATTTAAGCTCTTTGCCGTTCCGGTTTCGTTCTCGGATTTTATTGAAGAGAGGTCTTTCAAAATCAATCTGAGGTTTGTATTCGTTGAGTGCGGCGGCACGTAGCTCCTCACCTTTGTATCATATGTTGTAAGCGATATAGCATCGCTCTGCATCAGCATCAGGTATGAAAGAGCGGCTGCAAGGTATGTCGAATATTCCAGTTTTGAAAGATAATTAATATCCGGCGGTTCATTGTTTTCGGATTTTTTCGATGGACCGACTTTTCCGAATATACTTTTCTTTTTCTTGTCTTCGGGAAAGTTTTTTCTCGCTGATTTGTAACTCATAGACTTACTTATATCCAGAAGAATGTATGCCTTCATATTTGTTTCTTCCTCGTACTGCTTTATATAATATCTCTCCGTTCTTGCAAATAATTTCCAGTCAATGTGTTTTATGTCATCCCCCGGCATATACTGGCGATGCTCAGCAAATTCCACACTGAAACCGTGATACGGGGACTTATGCAAACCCGTGACGAAACCTTCAACCAGCATTCTTGCCTTTAGCTCAAGGTTAGCAAGTCTTGCAACCACGGAAGGTATCAGATATTTTTTATAATCGCTTCGGTTATCCATTATTTTTTCCTGTTTAAAATAACATTCAGATGTCACAGATTAAACAGATTAACACAGTTATATTATTAAAATTCTTTTTTAGCAGAGTCTCTCGGGCGAATTTATTCGACGGAGGACTCTGCGTTATCATAAGTTTTGATCTCAAACGTGTAACGCAGAGTCCCCAAAAGCGGGGAGACTCTGCTAAAAAATAAGTGGCGGGCAGGGGGGTTATTCTTTCCTTATATAAAAAAAACTCCGGAAGTCTCAAAGACTACCGGAGTAAATATTTTTTTAAAAATTAAAAACTTTTACTTCTTCTCCACCGGCGGAGGTGCATCGGTATTTTGCGGTGCTACCTTTGTTTTTTCAGTTTTCTTGGTTCCATCCATTATTTTCGTATCTTGCTTCTTCTCGTCTTTCTTTTCGCCTTCCTTATTCTTGTCTTTGTTATCCGGTTGGTTTTCGATGTTCTTCATAATTATATCCTCAATCGATTTTCCTGACTCAAGGGCATCAAGCATTGCTTTTGCAGAACCGCTCAGATTATCCTGCGGATCCGTGTCTGTAGGATATTTTGCGAGAAAATTCTTGTATGCAGTCTTTGCATTTTCTTTATCCTGAAGGTAGTTATCATATATAAATGCAATCAGAAACAGAGAGTTCTTTGCTTCTTTTTTATCGGTGTATTTTTCTGATATTATTTTATAAGTTTTTATTGCTTCGGGATAGTCCTTAAGATTGTCATTGTAAATATTTGCAATTGAAAAGTAAGCCGTTGAAGCATTGTTTGAATTCGGATACTCTTTTAAAAATTCTTCATAAGTCTTTATAGCTTCTTTGAACAGATTCTGGTCATTTTTTGCCTGAGCACTGTCAACCAATGTTTTTGCCGTCGAGAGATATTGCTCTTCTGTTTTCTTGTTCTGTGTGCAGGAAGAAAAAATAAAAGCCGCTATTACTAATATTAAAATATTGATGTTAATTTTTGACATATTTTATTTGATTTTTATTTATAAACTTTGACTAATGTATAAAAAACTATCGTAAAAATTAATGAAAAAACTAAACCTGAACGAAAACTTCATTTCCAGAATATGGGAAAATCCTGCGTATTATAGTATGCTAAACACCATAAAAGGTGAAACTGTGGAAATAATATCTTATGGGAAGAAGAATACCGGCTCGGGAGCCGACTATTCAGGAGCGAAAATAAAAATCGGGGGCATACTCTTTACCGGAGATGTAGAAATTCACAGGTCAGAAAAAGACTGGCACCTGCATAAACATCAAAACGACGGAAAATACAATAAAGTCATACTTCAGGTTGTTCTATGGAATACAGGTAATAATTCAGGTTCAGCCGAATCTAAATTTGCAAGGGAAATTCCAACCGTGATTCTATCGGAATTTCTGCAAAAATCCATTCACCTTATCTGGAAAGAAATTATCAATAATCCCTCTCCCGAATTCCGGCTTCCCTGCTACAAAAAGAACTCTCAGGTTTCAGCCGAAGAAAAGAAAATATATCTCGATAAGCTCGGCGTGAAGAGGCTTAAACAAAAAGCTTCTCGTATGGAGCAGGCTTTCTTTCAGTCCGAAGAAAATTTCAGGAAGCGTCAGAACTGGGATAAAGCGTTATATACCTTTTTAGCCGAGGCGCTCGGTTACTCAAAGAACAAAGAACAGTTTCTAAAACTTGCAGGTAAAGTAAATCCCGAAAAGGTGAAATCCCTGAATCCGAAACTAATACAAATGGATTCTTTATTGTTTAATACCGCAGGGTTTCTGAGTGATTTGTATCCGGTAGATGATTATATAAGTGAACTCTTATCATACCGGGATATCCTGGGAAGTAAAATTGATTCACCCTTAATGGATAAATCAGACTGGAATTTCTTTCCGCTCCGTCCGCCTAACTTCCCTACTTTGAGAATTGCATATCTTTCAGGTGTATGCATTGAAATTTTATACAATGACTTTTTTAAACGGCTGATACTCTGTTTTGAAAATAGCAAAGACCCCCAAAAAGATTTGACTAAAATTTTTCAGGCAGTTTCCACATCGGATTACTGGCAGACTCATTATAACTTCGGAAAAACTAAAAAATCCGTTTATGATGTAATAGGAGCGTCCCGGATTACCGACATCATAAATAACACGCTACTGCCTTTGTTCCTGCTTTACGCACGGAGGTTTGAGAAAAAAGAACTTATCACAAAAATTTCGGATTATTTCCTGTCTTCTAAGGACATCTCGGGAAATGAAATTACTAAAGCAATGAGCGGACAGCTTGATTACAAGCTTAAAACAATTTCGGAAAGTCAGGGAGCTATTCAGCTTCATAACTTCTATTGTACAAGCGGGAAATGCGACGATTGCTATATCGGCACACGGGTTTTTACAGAGCCCCGCGTAAGCGACTACCTGCAGATAATTTTATATTGAATTAATCTTCACCTTCGCCATTTTTTTAAACTTTTTTAATAAAACTATTTTATATAAATCATTTTATTCCTTCATCCTGTTAATTCTGTCGGATTACAACATTCCTCCGGGGTTTTTCTTCGTGTGCTTCATTATTCATTATTGAAGCGCAACACAGATCCAGCTTGCCCCCTCCTATTTGGTGAGTTTTCATTATTTCCCTTGCAATAATGCAGTAAACTTCTGACAATTATTAATTTATTAGAATATTAACAAGTGTACAACGATTCAAATTGATTTAAAACATTAATTTTATTAAAATTATCTGCAATTCTCTTTCTTAAAAATAATATATTATTATGAAAAACAAATATTCATTTTGGGTATTACTGTTCTCAATGTTTGTGCTGACGGGAGTTTCTTCAGCACAAACATATGATACTACATTTACAGCCAACCTCAATAACGATGACATTCTCGATCGCGTGAAAGTAAGTTATATAGAGGATTCAACCAAGAGAGGTGCGGACGGATGTTATGAAATAGATATCAACGGAATAAAGATTATTGATTCGGCAAATGCTGACCCGTACTTTGAGGCTGAAATCCATGATATAGATAAAAATGATATGTTCGAAGAATTGTTCGTAAAGGTTGGGATGAATGACTATAATAATTATAATGTTTACAGATTTGACGGAAAAAGAATAATCAATCTTGGAATAGTATCCTCCCTGAATGAAATAAATGTATTTGGTAACGGAAAAATCGAAGCCATGGAATGGATGGGATTCTGGTACTATGACTATGAATATATCTTCAACCCCTCAGCACAAAATTTCGATGTCAAGAAAAACGATTTGTATGATGTCAAAACGTATAGTGAGGAATTTGATAATCCTCCGATTATAGTTGAAACTCCCTTTGTTGTCTATACGGATAGGGTGGAAAACGCTTCAGAAAAATTTAAGACAAAAGCCGATGAAAAAATAAAGATACTCAAAGCGTATATTAAAGTAAGCTGTCCGGATGAATACACCAATATGTGCGTCTGGTATCTGATAGAAAACAGTAAAGGAGTGCAGGGCTGGGTAAAGCTGAAAGATTTTATGGAGAAAGTCCACGGCATCCCCTGGGCAGGATAGAGATTATCTCCTTATTTTTAATTCCCCCTTTTTTAAGGGGGTTGTTTAAATCCTTTTTTGCCGCTGTTGGTGTTTAAACACAGTGTCACCAACAGCCAATACACATTCTCTTCCTTTATTCCTTTGTGATCTTTACGAAAATCTTTGCAGTCTTTGCATTTAAATTATAAAATTGTTCTTCCTTCATTTTTCCTAAAAAACTAACATTCGTCATACTATGATTAAATATTTACATTTAATTTTGTAGTTAATAGTTGTAATTTAAATTTAATATATTTTTCAATATGGGAATGTCCTGCAGAAACTGCAAAAATCAAAACTGCTTCGTGCTGAAATATTTTTCTCCCGGCGATATAGATATTATCAGTGAGAATAAATCAATCAGACATTTTAAAAAGGGCGAGCTTGTATATCGTGAAAGCGAAGTCCCGGAAAACGTCTATTTTATTTATGAAGGCTGTCTTAAAATAGTTAAAAAAGACCCCCGCGGGAGTGATTGGGATTTGTATTTTGCAGAACCGGGAGACCTCGTGGGCTATCGCTCTGTTGTCTGCTCGGAGCCGCACTCAACCTCGGCTTTTGTCTATTCGGATTCCCTTATGTGCGAAACAGATAAGAATTATTTTATGAATAGTTTCCTGCATAATAGGGAATTCGTGGAGAATTTTATGAAATTCCTATCCGAAGAAATCTGGCTGAGGGAACGCAGAATAGAAGATCTCGAGAATTATAAAAGCAATTAAAGTTTTTTAAAATCATAATTTATTTAGACAATAATATACAGGAGTAAAATTAATGGAACGAAAAAAAGTAACAATTGACGGTAATGAAGCTGCGGCATACGTTGCGCATCAGGTGAATGAAGTAATTGCAATATATCCTATTACACCATCATCCCCGATGGGTGAACTTTCCGATGCCTGGTCGGCAGTAGGAAAGAAAAATATTTGGGGTACAATTCCAGTTGTAGTGGAAATGCAGAGTGAAGGCGGAGCTTCAGGCGCCGTTCACGGAGCACTCCAAAGCGGTTCGTTGACAACCACTTTCACCGCATCTCAGGGTTTACTGCTCATGATCCCGAATATGTATAAAATAGCCGGAGAACTCACACCCACGGTATTTCACGTAACTGCCCGTTCGCTTTCCGCACAGGCGCTTTCAATATTCGGCGACCATGGCGATGTTATGGCTACAAGACAAACCGGCTTTGCATTGATATGCTCGGGCTCGGTACAGGAAGTTATGGACTTCGCATTGATTTCACAAAATGCTACACTTGCATCCCGCGTCCCCTTCCTTCATTTCTTCGACGGGTTCAGGACATCGCACGAAGTGATGAAAATAGAACAACTCGATGTAGAAGATATTAAAGCAATGATTGATGATAATGCAATTAAAGAATTCCGCAAACGTGCTATGACCCCCGATAATCCCTTTATTCGCGGTACTGCACAGAACCCCGATGTTTATTTCCAGGGCAGGGAAACCGTAAATAAATTCTATAATGACTGTCCGGAAAAAGTTCAGAATGCAATGAATAAATTTTTTAAAATTGTGGGAAGAAAATATAATCTTTTTGATTACATTGGTGCCCCCGATGCTGATAGGGTGATAATTCTGATGGGTTCAGGTGCGGAAGCAGCCGAAGAAGCCCTCGAAGCAATGATGAAAGACCCGAAAGAGAAAATCGGAATACTTAAAGTTAGATTGTTCAGACCATTCTCTGTTAATCATTTTATAAAATCACTTCCGAAAACAGTGAAAAAGATTTCCGTTCTCGACCGTACAAAAGAGCCGGGAAGCATCGGCGAACCGCTTTATCTCGACGTGGTAACCGCAATCAGCGAAGAAATGTCCGGTAAAAATCCTCCTTTCGAAAAAATGCCAAAGATATTCGGCGGAAGATACGGACTCTCTTCCAAGGAGTTTACTCCCACAATGGTGAAAGCTGTATTTGACGAACTGAAAAAAGATGAGCCGAAAAATCATTATACTATCGGAATCAATGATGATGTAACACATACAAGTCTTAATTATGATAAAAATTATGATATATCCGGTGAAGGAATTTTTAGTGCACTATTTTACGGACTTGGTGCTGACGGTACTGTCGGAGCAAATAAAAATACTATCAAGATTATCGGTGAAGAGACCGAAAATTATGCACAGGGTTATTTTGTGTATGACTCAAAAAAATCCGGCTCTACTACCATCTCTCATCTTCGTTTCGGAAAGAAGCCGATTAAGTCAACTTACCTGATTGAGAAGGCACATTTTATTGGCTGTCATCAGTTTGGATTGCTTGAGAAATTCGATGTTCTGAAAAATGCAAGAGACGGAAGCACGTTTCTTCTGAATAGTCCTTATTCAAAGGATGAAACTTTAAAGAAACTTCCTGAGAGAGTTTGCAAACAGATACTCGAAAAGAAACTGAACTTTTATGTAATCGACGGTTACTCCGTTGCAAAGGATACAGGAATGGGTTCCCGCGTGAATACAATTATGCAGACCTGCTTCTTTGCGATTTCAGGTGTTCTTGAAAAAGATGAAGCAATTAAGCAGATTAAACAGTCCATCAAAAAAACATATGGCTCAAAAGGTGAAAAAATCGTAAATCAAAATTATCTGGCGGTTGATAAGACACTCGAAAATCTTAATAAGATTGAACTATCGGAAATAAAAAATACCGGCATTGAAACTCCTCCGTCAGTGTCAGTCAAAGCTCCTGATTATGTGAAGACAACACTGGCGAAAATAATTGAAGGTGTGGGAGATGACGTAGCAGTAAGTGAAATGCCTGTTGATGGCACATTCCCCTCTGCGACAACGCAATGGGAAAAGCGTAACATCGCTCTCGAAGTTCCCGTGTGGGATTCCGAGTGGTGCATTCAATGCGGTAAGTGCGCTTTAATTTGTCCTCACGCATCTATCAGAATAAAAGCGTATAACAAAAATCTATTGAAAGACGCTCCTTCAACATTTAAGCGTATGGAAGCAAAGGGTAAGGAATTCGAACCCGGTTCTGTCTATACAATTCAGGTTGCAGTTGAAGATTGCACCGGATGCGGATTATGTGTTGAAATCTGTCCGGCAAAGAATAAACGGGAAGTGAAACTGAAAGCACTGAATATGGTTTCTCAGATTCCTTTAAGAGAGCTGGAAAGAACCAATTTCGAATACTTCCTGAATCTTCCTGAAATGGACAGAACAAAAGTAAATGTCGGAACAATTAAAGGAAGCCAGTTCCTGCAGCCGCTTTTTGAATTCTCGGGCGCCTGTGCCGGATGCGGTGAAACACCTTATGTGAAACTTGTATCGCAGCTGTTTGGTGATAGAGCAATTATCGCTAATGCTACAGGTTGTTCATCTATATACGGCGGAAACCTCCCGACGACACCATGGGCAAAAAATAAAGAGGGAAGAGGTCCTGCTTGGTCAAACTCGCTCTTTGAAGATAATGCCGAATTCGGTATGGGTATGAGGTTATCTGTTGACAAGCATACTGAATATGCAAAAGAACTTTTAACAAGATTAAAAGATAAAGTCGGAACCGGACTCGCAGATAGTATTCTTAATGCGGATCAGAAAGATGAACAGGGAATACATGAACAACGTGAAAGAGTCGAAAAATTAAAAATTGAACTCGGCAAAATTATATCACACGAATCAGAGGACCTCCGGAGTCTTGCAGATTACCTTGTAAAAAAATCAGTATGGATTATGGGCGGCGACGGATGGGCTTATGATATCGGTTACGGCGGACTGGACCACGTTATCGCATCGGGAAAGAATGTAAATATACTGGTACTTGATACTGAAGTTTATTCCAATACAGGCGGGCAGATGTCTAAATCCACCGGTCTTGCGGCTGTTGCAAAATTTGCCGCATCGGGCAAAGCCACTCCCAAAAAAGATCTTGCTATGATGGCAGTTAATTACGGAAATGTTTATGTAGCGAAAGTTGCTATGGGTGCAAATGATATTCAGACACTCAGGGCATTCCTCGAAGCAGAAGCTTATGATGGACCTTCTATTATCATTGCTTACAGCCATTGTATAGCACATGGTATCAACATGACGAAAGCAATCGATAACCAGAAGGCAGCAGTGGATTGCGGGTACTGGCAGCTGTTCAGGTATAATCCTGAACTTGCAAAAGAAGGCAAGAATCCTTTCAAACTTGATTGCGGTGACCCGAAGATTAAATTTGAAGAATATGCATATAAAGAAACCAGGTATAAGATGCTTACACAATCTGAGCCCGAACATGCGAAAATATTGCTTGAACTCGCACAGAAAGACGTTGATTCAAGATGGAAACTTTATAAGGAATTTGCTGAAATGCAAAACAAGAAATCAAATTAATATAAAAAGATTTTATTAAATTAAATTATTATAAAAGTGGACTTATCAACTAAATTTATGGGCTTAAAGCTGAAGAATCCGGTAGTCCCTTCAGCTTCACCTTTGTCAAGGTCTTTGGACGGTGTTAAACAGCTTGAAGATGCAGGTGCTTCTGCTGTCGTTTTGTATTCTCTTTTCGAAGAGCAGATTTCACACGATGCAAAGGAGCTTGATCATTATCTTACAACTAATGCAGAAAGCTACGCAGAAGCAGTAGATTACTTTCCGCACGTGGGGGATTATCATCGCGGACCCGATGAGTATCTTGAGCATATCAGAAAAATAAAAGAGTCTGTAAAGATTCCCATTATTGGGAGCCTAAACGGGGTAAGCAAAGGCGGCTGGATGAAGTATGCAAAACTCATAGAGGATGCGGGAGCAGATGGTCTCGAACTGAACACATATTATATCCCTACCGATATGAAAATATCCGGTAGCGAAATAGAAAAAATTTACATTGCAAATCTGAAAGCAATAAAGGAAACCGTAAAGATTCCTGTTGCAATGAAAATCAGTCCCTACTTCTCGTCTATGTCAAATATTGCAAAACTGCTTGATGAAGCAGGTGCGGATGCACTTGTAATGTTCAACAGGTTCTATCAGCCTGATTTCGATCTCGACGCTCTTGAAATTACATCAGAGCTTGATCTTAGCAGTAACTGGGAAATGAGGCTTCCTCTGAGATGGATAGCAATTCTTTTCGGACATATAAAAGCATCGATGGCAGCAACAAGCGGTGTGCATAATCAGTATGATGTTATTAAAATTATGATGGCAGGTGGTGATGTTGCAATGTTATGCTCTGAATTGCTGAAAAATGGTGTAAGCAGAATTCCGCAAATACTGAAAGGTATTCAAGAATGGATGGAACAGAAAGAATATGAATCAATAGATATGATGAAAGGAAGTATGAGCCAGAAATCAGTTGCAGAACCTGCCGCATTCGAACGTGCAAACTATATGAAAGTCCTGAATAGCTATAAAATACAAAGTTGATTCCTCTTCCCCCTCTCCTTAAAATGGAGAGGGGGAAATAAAAAAAGGCGAACACTTATGCCAGCCTCTGCAAAATCTTTTACAAATTACTCTTCGATAAGTTACCCCCTGTGAAAAAATATTACTTATACTGCAAACCCTGCATAGCTTCGGCAAGAATATCATAAAGTTTTTGCCAGGCAGCCCTTATCTCAGGAGTAAAATCACCGGCTAATTGCATTTCAAAAGAATAAAATAGTGCCTGTCTAAATTTTTCATAATGTGCCGGTATCACTCCAATTTCAAAATGCTTCTTGCCCAGTTCTTGAATGGCAGATACAATTATATGCGGATTATTCAAACCGCTCACTACAGTTTTCATCATTTGCATAAGTTTTGCTTCCTGTTCGTGCATATCTCCCTTGAATATCTTTGAAATTTCAGGATGCGATTCGAATAATTTATCGTATAACAATTTTGCTGTAATATTTGAATTATCGCAAACTTGTGCAAAACTGTCCTGTATTAACTTTATTTCTTCCTTAGTTAGATTTTTGTAATCCATTTCTTAGAATTAAGTTAGTGTAAAATAAAACTTATCAAACAAATAAAAAAGTTTTTAATTTTGACTTCTATTTTACTGGATTTAAACTAAGAAATTTATTTTTTCGTATAACTCATCAGGTGAATTACCAACATTACCTCCCGATATTCACCGGATTAGTACTAACATTTTCTTATTTCTTCATATTTTTTGTTATTCATTATCGAAGCGTAGATCCCGATGAACTCGTGAATCGGGACTAATTATTAATTGTTTTCTACCACTCGCTGAATTGGAAACTTCCCTGTCTTGATACAACTTTCCTCGATATTTTGTCGGTAACCGTTACATTAAACGACACTGAATAAGGTGAATCAAGATTTTCTGTATATCTGTCAAACTGTGATTTTGACGTAAGGAAATTCAGAGTTACATCATAAGTGTTTCCATTTTGCTTTACAGAAATAGGTCCGCTGAATTTCACTTCGAGCTGGTCTGTAAAGTCATCATCTATAGAGACTCTATAGCCAACTACCGATTGTATATTTTTTATAGATACACCTTCACCTGATGGAGCTAATCTTTGCAAATTGACGGTTTGTATTTTATTTGGCACAGAAGTAGTGCTCGCAGTCCTGTCTCCCATTTTGAATGTAATACCGGACTCTCCTTCTACAAGAAATGTTCGTGATGATTTAGGAGGTATGGATGCTAAGGTTTTACCGTCTCCCGAAACAATCAAATCAGAACTTCCCTGATTAAAAACGGTGTTATTCCTGTACTGATAGATAGTCTGAATTTTTACGGGCTCTATTCTTTGTTCACTTTCCGGTTCATTGATTGTATTATCTTTTAACTCATCTTTTCTTATATCATATCCGTTATCAACTATCATTTTACTCCCATCAACCGTAAATACCGGAGAGGTAATATTAGAAGTATAAGTAGTCTTCATCTTATCTATAATATTTCTCAGAGAGTCAATATTCTCTATCTTTGCGAATCCAGTAGGAGTGTATCCGAGTTTGAGCAATGAATCTATATATTTTTTCATCGAATCAACCACATCTTTTTTTACAACATCGTCTTTTGCCATAACCTCTGTGAGGTCGAGGTTGGCACCCTTTAGTGCAATTACGCATACAACAAAAATATAAAGCACCTGATAGATCACAAATTTTACATCTTTCTTTATTACCATAATAAAATCCTTTCTGTTTTGTTGAAATTATTTATTTCAAAATTACAGAAATTTGCTATCAGCATAAATAAGCAAAGATACTTAATTTGATGTGAGTACAGTTACTTAATTTAAAATTGTTATCCCTTTTTATTTAAAGAGCCTGTCCCGAATTCATTGGAACCTCTCGGGATCGAAGATCCACTAAGACTAACTTTCCCGGAGTTTTCTTAAAGGTTTCAACCGCGGAAAAACAATCAAACAGTTATTCTAACCGTTTTTAATCTGGGATCCACCGTGGGGGACGGTTTATTCGCTTACTCTTACGATTTCGTAAAGAAAAAAGTTTATTTTCTCGCACCTCCCCTTATCCGCAATGTATTTTTCAAAAAAATCTCCCCTTTTTATTTTTCATCGAGTATTCGTAATGCGTCTTCTATAATTTTATTCCTACGGATTTTCTTATTTCTTTTTAAATCTCTTAATCGCTTCACTTCAAAAAAATAATTCAACTCTTTATAATAATCTTTTATTGCAAGATTTAATAAAATACTATTAATTCTTTTTTTCGGGTCTTTTAACCATTGTGTGATATTATCCTTTGAATAAACTATCAAATCATCGTTTACATATATACTTCTTCCATAATCACATTCAAGAATCATACCCTGATATCCAATTTCCAGTTCTTCAATTAAATTAATATCCCACGAGGTTTTACATTTTTCCGCCCACTTTATTACTCTATTACAAATTTTTTCATCTACCGGAATTAATAACTCTTTAGAGTAAGGAAATATTAAAATTTTTATTTCTGCCATTTAGTTGTTTTGATAAAACAAGAAGGCACAGGTGGAAATCCTGTGCCTTAAATCTTATAAAAGATTTATTTTATCAAAACCATACGTTTCACGCTTACAAAATCACCCGCCTGAATCTTGTAGAAATATACTCCACTTGATAAATTACTTCCGTTAAAATCAATCATATATCTTCCGGCTGGCTTAAATTCACCATTAACGAGCCTTACAATTTCTCTTCCAAGAATATCATAAATAACTAAAGACACCTTCGAATCTTTAGGTAAATCATAATTAATCTTTGTTATAGGATTGAATGGATTCGGGTAGTTCTGATATAGTGTAAATGACTTAGGTAAATTTTCATCTGATTTTGGATTTCCTGAATCATTGTTACCTCGATTCAGGTAATAAGTAGATATTGAAACAAAATCAGAATAAACTGAAGCCAAATTTGTATTATCAACAGCTTTAACTTTATATCTCAATCTATAATTTACCTCACCCGTGCCATTGGCGCAATGTCCGTAAGTGTTATAATCAGTGTATGATGGTTCATTATCTTTATGTATTAAAACGTCCGCTATTTCACTAAAATTTCCGGGAATATTGTTTATTTTATCCCAGGCTCTGAAAATCTTATATCTCTTGTATAAGGGTTGCGGGTAGCCGGGTTGCAGCATATCAGGTTCAGTATTATGTACCCAGGTAATTACCGGGTATCGCCTTTCGTTCTCGCATTCAGTTACATCAATTTTTATTCCCATTGGACGTGAAGGAGGGGTAATCTTTAATATTGAATCTCTTGTGAATCCATCCTCACCTTCTTTATAAATTTTTATTCCTGCTGTATTTCCGTTCTGATTATAATAATAGATATAAATTCCAGTTGAATCATTATTCTTATCCATTGTCGAAGGACTCGAGTAAGGTGAAAACATTTCATTGTAATCTACCTTCCAGGCATCCCATCTATTTCCCATATTGAATCCCCCGGGATATGCATCTTGATCATTTGTAAATGTTCTTTCGGTTCCTATTACGCAAGCATTTGTAGATTTTTCCCCAATACCCCACCAGTGATTCCGTGCGTTAAACTTATCACCATCTGATGCATAATGAAAACTTAATAGGTCTCCATACATATTGGTATTTCCGAGCGTCGATGGATCATTTGTATATAATGGCTGGGTTTTTTTATACCAGCTCCAGTTTGCTTGTGGAGACTGAAAACAGTCGAAAGGAACTCCGTTATAATCATAACCTCCAAGTTCCCATCCCCAGTATCCATCTGCTGATTCTAAATCCTGAGGATTTTCGGTATTTAAATTTAATCCGCCAAATATATGGTAAATATAAAGACCTTTTCCATATTCTGAATAATCATCATAAGCATTTAGTTGGGCGGTATCGCCTACCATTAATCTGTCCCATTTTGAAATTTTTCTTCTGTTTGCCAAAAGAAAATACTCGTTGGTTCCGATAGGCACTTTAAGGATTTGACCCCCTGAAGTATCTCTCGAAGAATAATCGTTAAGTATGTGTGATTGCCCGTATGTTGCATTTTGTGGTGTCATATATTCGTTATAAATCATTTCGAACGGACTATAAAAATAGTCAAACCCAACTCCGAAACTTACACGGCTGTATGTTGTATGATTATAATTATACAACTGATGCCCGTGTTCGTGCCCGACAGTAGATAAATAGATTGATTTCTGACCTCTGAAGCATACCGTAATTCCGGAGCCGTTCTGGCTTGAGCCATAATCAATGTATATATGATTTACCGTATCTACTTCGTACGGATTAAGATAGTTCCAATTTAATTGATTAAATCCCGCTCTTGCGCTTATTAAATAACCTCTGACAGTATCGTTATAGACTATTATACCTCCTGATTTATGAATCTTATAAACAAAATCTACGTTTCCGTCTCCATAACCAAGATCAGTGTAATAAAATAAACTTCCAACTTTTTTCCATCTGTCATACATTCTCCAGTCAGTAAGTCCTTGTGACCTTATGCTATTCCAGATATCTTTATTTAGCTGTTCTTGAGCTGATACTATATCTCTACCGTTATCCAGCCAGTATTCAACAGGAGTTTTAGGTAAAACCACTGAAAACGCTTTGTGTGTATATGTATAAGGAACAGGATTGATTACATGAAATATTCCTCTGCTCATTTCTGCCCACATTGAGCTTATTGCTTCGGTTTCCGGATTATAAAACTGCCACCAATTACCTACATCATATTTTTCAGTTGCAATAATACTATCTAAATAAATCGGAGCACTATTTGTTGGCCACGTACTTCTCGGGTCTGTTGGTTCATCCGGAAATTGAACGAATACTACCAAAACGGGAAAATAGGCATCCGAAGGTGCTGAACCACCTCCGCTCCTATCGGTTCTATTCGGTTTATAAAGTCCTCCAAAAGGGTCGCTTATAGAAGTATTTGCTCCTTGAGTAGTAAATACTTCACATTTAAAATCGCTGATATTAAATTGACATATGGAAGTTTTCTTTGTTACAAAAGAAACAATGATAACAAGAAATAAAATTTTTAAATATTTCATTTTTATCCTCTCTTTTAAATTTTTATTGAATTATTTTTATTTACTTCTATAAAAAAGGGCGGACAATCCCATTTTATGGGATTATCTTAAAAACTCGTTTAGTATCGATTCATTTAAGAGCAGCTCCGCCCTTTTTAATTTTTAATCCTTGATGAAATATCTTTATGGTGGTCTTGGTTTCATATTGCCTCCTTTTATTTAATTAAAATAAATGATTTTGTTCGGCTCATTTTTTCCGATTGTAATCTATAGAAATAGGTCCCCGAGTTTAATTTTTCGGCATCGTATTTTATTCTATAACTTCCCGGATTAATATTTTTATTAAATAGTTCTTCAATCTTTCTTCCTAGTATATCAAAAACTTCAAGTTTATATATCCCTGATTCAATTATATCAAATTCAATATTAGTTTGAGAGTTGAAGGGGTTCGGGTAATTTTGATATAGTACATATTTATCGGGTATTTCTCCGTTACTAATAAAACTAATAACTAATGGCTGCCCACCCGTTGTTGTATGAAATATTTTTCCCGCACCGCTTACATACCAACCAAGTGAATCATTCACAAAATTTATTGCCGAAATAAAAGCTAAGACACCAGCACCCGTATTCTCCTGATACCAATTAAAACCACTATTTGTTGTTTTGAATAACATATTTGCGCCTCCCCCTCCAAATCCTGTATCTTTATTGATAAAATAAAGCCCATAAGCTCCTATTTGAACTGAATCAATCTTTATCCATGTTGTTGCAAAATCTGTTGATCTATATACTCCGCTAGCATTTTGACCTGAAACCCATACATACTTTTTCTCAGCAACCCCTATCCTCATAAACATTGGATAATGCCCCAACGTTGGAACGTTCGAGTTAAACCAATTCATTCCTCCGTCTGTTGTTTTAAACACCACTCCATCTCCACAAATAATTCCAGTGTTGAAATCTTTGAAATATATGTCAGCTAATGAACCCCAAAATATTCCTGAGGAATCGAAACTTATTCCCCCATTTGTTGTACGCAGAACTCTCATACTTCCACAAAACCACCCTGTGTCTTTGTTTAAAAAATATACCCCGCGAAAACCTGTCCCAGTCCCATATGGTCCATTTCTTATTGTAATCCAGTTATTTCCTCCATTTGTTGTTTTTAATATTACTTCATGTCCTCCCACAACATAAACCAGATTTGAATCTACCGGAAAGACTGTAGATAAAATCCCTCCCGCAAGTATTGAAGGGTTCGGTACATTAACCCAATTGTTACCACCGTTTGTAGTTTTTAAAATTATCCCAGCATCACCTAGAGTCCACCCTGTATTTTTATTGATAAACTTAACATCATATAGATTTTGATTTGTCCCTGAATTCTGTTGATACCATTGTGCATCTGCAATGATTAATGAAAAGTGAATGATTAGAATTGTAAAAATTAATTTTTTCATAATTATTAATTTTTTATCGGTATTATTTAATAAATAAAAATGATTTTGTTCGGCTCATTTTTTTCGATTGTAATCTATAGAAATAGGTCCCCGAGGTTAAGTTTTCCGCATCGTATTTTATTCTATATCTACCAGGTTTAAAATCTTTATTGAATATTTCTTTAATCTTTCTTCCAAGTAAATCAAAGACATCAAGTTTATATATTCCCGATTCTGTAATGTCAAATTCAATATTTGTTTGAGTGTTAAAAGGATTTGGATAATTTTGATATAGTTCATAGTTTTTGGGTATTTTTCCACTGTTAATTGAATTGATGACTAAAGGTAGTCCTCCTGTTGAAGTATAATATATCTTTCCAACTGCACCTACATACCAACCTAAAGAATCACTCGCAAAACATATTGCAGAAATAAAAGCAAGAACATTAGTATCCGTTCGTTCCCGCTTCCAATTATATCCTCCATTTGTAGTTTTGAATAATTGATTTAATCCACTTCCAACAAATCCTGTATCTTTGTTTAAAAAGAATATTCCGAATCCTCCTCTTGTAGAATCTACTTTACTCCACGTGGATGCAAAATCAGTTGATCTAAAAAACACGGATGCATTATATCCAGCTACCCATAAATATTTTTTTTCTGCATAACCAAATCGCCTAAACATAGGATAATGACCATTGGTTGGAACATTTGAATTAAACCAGTTTAAACCTCCGTCTGTAGTTTTAAAAACAATACCATCACCGCATATTACTCCGGTATTAAAATCCTTAAAATATATATCATGCAATGAGCCCCAGAATATTCCGGCGGAATCAAACGTCATTCCGCCATTCGTTGTACGAAGAACCCGATAACTTCCACAAAACCAACCTGTATCTTTATTTAAAAAATATGCAGATTCGAATCCCGTGCCCGTTCCATACGGTCCATTTCTTATCGTTATCCAGTTATTTCCTCCATTTGTCGTCTTTAATATAACTTCGTGACCTCCTACGACGTAAACAAAATTTGAATCTACCGGAAATACTGTTGATAAAATTCCACCCGCAATAATTGAAGGGTTGGGAATATTAATCCAATTGATGCCTCCGTTTGTAGTCTTTAATACTATCCCGGCATCTCCAAGTGCCCATCCCGTATTTTTATTAATAAACTTCACATCATATAGATTTTGATTTGTCCCTGAATTCTGTTGATACCATTGTGCATTTGCAATGATTAATGAAAAGTGAATGATTAGAATTGTAAAAATTAATTTTTTCATAATTATTAATTTTTTATCGGTATTATTTAATAAATAAAAATGATTTTGTTCTGCTCATTTTTTCCGATTGTAATCTATAGAAATATGTCCCCGAGTTTAATTTTTCTGCATCGTATTTTATTCTATAACTTCCCGGATTAATATTTTTATTAAACAGTTCTTCAACTTTTCTTCCTAGTATATCAAATATTTCAAGTTTATATATTCCCGATTCTGTAATATCAAATTCTATATTAGTTTGTGTATTAAAAGGGTTGGGATAATTCTGATGAAGTTCATAATTAGCGGGAATTATTCCGTTATTGGTTAAATTAATAAATAATGGTTGTCCACTATTTGTTGTGTGATAAATTCTTCCGAGATTTCCAATTTTCCATCCTATTGAATCATTAGTAAAATAAATAGAATGCGTTCCCCCTAAGGCATTTGGAATGTTTTCTTCCCCCCAATTAATTCCTCCGTTCGTTGTTTTAAACATTGAGCCATATCCGGTACCCCCGGTCCATCCTGTACTTAAACTTGAAAAAAATATACAATGAATGGAATTATAACCTATAGGTATGCTTGGTAAACTATCCCAGTTATATCCGAAATCTGTTGTTTTAAATAATTTTTTATCATCAGTCGCTGTCCACCCTGTTAAATCATTAATGAAAGAAAAGTTGTGGAAAAAATATGTGTTAAATCCGACAGGAATATTTATTGAAAACCAATTATATCCTCCATTCGTTGTTTTCCTCACTCTTCCGTTATCATCACAAAATAGACCTTCCATAGAATTCCGGAAATATAAATCTCTTACAAAACCGATATTTCCCATTGGAATAGAGTCGAAAGAAGAACCGCCGTCAGTCGTTTTTAAAACTGTAAAACCTGTTCCTGAAATCCAGCCTGTATTTTCATTGATAAAATAACACGCACGATATGAA